>Ga0114996_10000771_pt1 | contig 44606 bp, 38 predicted proteins | sample ArcticOcean_MG_C_4_FD_87039 | JGI IMG/M metagenome (GOLD analysis project Ga0114996, IMG submission 87039) | Marine microbial communities from western Arctic Ocean - ArcticOcean_MG_CB4_134 | ecosystem: Environmental > Aquatic > Marine > Oceanic | place: Arctic Ocean: Canada Basin | collected... | reverse complement strand
TTAGGTGCAAAAGCATTTTTAGAGAAGCCGATTTCATTACAGCATTTACTAGATACAGTCAGACACTATCTTAATATAAGTATTGTTAAAAATATTGAAGGCGCTGTATCGGGATCTATACCAGTAAGCCTAGTAGGTAAAGAAAAAAATACTTTAGATTTTATAAGCAGTATAAATGAAAGGCTAGATAATGGTGACCATTTTATGCTTTATGGATCTAATTATTATGAATGGGGTGCATTAAAAAATTATATAAATAACAGACTAGAAAACATAGAGTGCATAGAGCTAAATTATCACAATATCAGAATTAATAGTGATGCATTAGTACCACAAAATAGGAATCAAAAAGTTAAAAAGGGATTATTTTTAATTTTAGAGGGAACAGGCTTATTATTTGATGTTTATGAATTAAAAAAATTGCTTAATACCTTAAGTAGTTTTTACGAAAGAGTCATCTTTCTATTGAAGTATAAGGATGAGAAAATATTTAGTAATGATATCTATCCCCGCCTAAATAACTTAGCGATGCTACCTAAGATCGAAATACCTAAGTTAAAGGATCAGGTTAAAGATATACCTGAAAAGGCTAGTCATTATATAGAGATTAAAGCAAGCGAGAGAAATATACCTTTTACACCTTTAGAATCTAAGCAAATTAATTATTTAATTAACCATGTTTGGCCTTATGACTATTTAGAATTTACTTTATTGCTTGATCAATACTTGTCAACTGGACTGCTATCAATAACTGCAGTCCATAGCGAAATAACAAACACCTTGATTAAGCTTGACGATAAAGTACTTGCTTCAAACTTTAAAGAGGCTCGTGATCAATTTGAGAAGACTTATTTACGCATACAGCTTATGCGATTTAATGGGAAAATTAGCATTATGGCGAAACATATTGAAGTCGAGAGAACTTATTTATATAGAAAATTAAAGGCTTTAGGGATTAAGTATAAGTAATATCAAAGATCAATAGTAATTGAGTAAATGCCTGCGCTCTCTAATAAAACCTTTGTCATATCTATTGCGGCTACATCAATAAATGGACCTATCCTAACTCTATAAATTATATTGTTTACAATTTGACTAGATTGTATTTGAGATTCCACACCAAGCGAAGCTAATCTTAAGACCATATTTTGTGCGTCTGTTAATTGTTGAAATGCGCCTACTTGAATGGCTTTGCGAAAATCATTTTGTAAGGTAATGGGGTCATTTTCGCTCATGTTGTCCGGGGGAATTATTACAGGATTTTTAAGTAAATCTGGATAAGTATAGGTAAATTCAGATGTTTCATTTGTTTGTGTAATTAGTCCTGGCTCAGATAGCTGGTCGGAGTAGTTAGCTTGTAGTACTCTAATAACCACTATAAAAATAATAGCAAGGAAAAGTCCAAGACATAAAGACTGTTGACCGTTAAGCTTTATATGAATTTGTGATTTATTTGGCATGCTACATTTTTTCTAGAGCTTCGACCCCTAATATTTTTAATCCATTTTTAATAGTACATTTAACGGCAAAGTAAAGCATGATTCTAGCATTTTGAAGATCTTGGTCGTCTACTAATACTTTATTTGCTGCATAATTGGTGTGAAAAAGTGATGAGATTTCTGTTAGGTAAGCCACAACATGTTGTGGTGCAAAGTGTTTTGAAGAATGTTCAATAATCTCAGGGAACTTTGACAGCCCGATTATTAAGTTCATTTCATGCTCATTGTCTAGTAGCTCAGGCTTTACAACATGTAAAATATCATTAATAGATAAATTCTGATTATCAATAATGCTTACTATTCTTGCATGAGCATATTGTATATAAAAAACTGGATTTTCATTACTTTGTTTTTGCGCCAAGGTCATGTCAAAGTCAAGATGTTGATCATTGGATCGGCTGATATAGAAGATCCTCGCGGCATCATTGCCTACTTCGTTTCGAAGGTCTCGTAAAGTAATATAGTTCCCACTTCGTGTACTCATTTGTAATTTTTTTGAATCTTTAAATAAGGAGACAAATTGTATTAATAAAACTTCTAGCTTTGAGTCATCGTAACCGGCTGATCGAATGCCGGACTTTACACGCTGGATATACCCATGATGATCAGCGCCCCAAACATTAATAAGGTGATCATAGTCCCTATCTAATTTATCTAGGTGATAAGCAAGATCACAAGTGAAGTAAGTTGGGGTGCCGTTGTCTCTAATAAGCACGCGGTCTTTATCGTCACCACATTTTTCTGCAGCAAACCATAAAGCCCCATCTTTATTATAGGTAAAGCCATTTTTTTCAAGTAAGCCCACTGTTTTTTCAAGACTTCCATTTGTTAAGAATTTTTTTTCAGATATCCAATTATCAAAGTTGACACCAAATTCACTTAGATCGTCATGAATATCATCAAGGATTGTCTTTAATCCGAGATTAAAAAATATGTCATAGTCTTGTTGCAAAATATTCTTAGTATTTTGGATAAGGCTATCAAGCTTTTTTTCATCCTCTTCTTCGTCTAAACAAATGGTGATTATTTTTTCTTCTTGTCGAACGAATTTATTTAAATGTTCGTCTTTAATAATGCTTGCCATATCCTCAATATATTTTGCTTGATAGCAGTTAGAGGGATAACAAATATTAATTTGATTTTCGATAAGGTATTTAAGGTAGATACTTATGGCAAGAATATCCATTTGGCGACCACCATCATTAACATAGTACTCGCTGTCAACTTTATCACCCGAAGCTTTAAGTATATTTATGAGCGTGCTACCAAATGCTGCACCTCGACCATGCCCGACATGTAAGGGTCCAGTAGGGTTTGCAGAGACAAACTCAACTAATATTTTTCTCGGCACTTCTTTTTTTTGGTGACCGTATGAATCTTGATTGAGGAATAGAGTTTTTAAATTTTTATGATAAACGCTCGTTTTCAGAAAGATATTAATAAAGCCTGGCCCAGCAATTTCTAGTTTTTCAATAAGCTCATTAGGAGCAAGATTGTTAATAATTGATTTTGCTAGATTGATCGGGCGTACTGACTCATTTTTGGCGTTGACCATTGCAATATTACAGCTGAAATCACCAAATGACTTTTTCTTTGTTCGCTCAAGTTGAAATGAATCTGAGAGTTTCTCAGGGATAGTTGTGAGACTTTTTTCAGCAGACTCAATAAATAATTGTTTTAGTTGATGATGCAATGTATTTGTTTATTTGTTCGTTAAAGCTCGTAAGGATCAACATCAAATTTTACAGTTATGCCTTTGGTTAAGTGCTTTCCTTTTAGAATGCTTTTAATTTCATGGATTGTGTCATGCAAAATTTTTCGATTTTTTTGTTTAATAATTAAGTGACCTGAGTACATTTTTTTTCTTTTTTTAATGATATCAAATACAGGACCTAGCACCTTTATATTTAGCTTATTTTTTTCAATTAAAGTCTTTATGGCGGTAAGTTGAGTTATTAGAATTTTATCATCTTTTGCATTTGCCCTAAGAGCAATTAAATGTGTGTAAGGTGGCCACTGTGTTTCTTTTCTTTGTTGAAGCAAATAGATTAGTAAATTAGAGTAGTCATGTTTTTTTAGGTATGAGTACACTGGATGACTCAGATTATTTGTTTGAATAATAACTTCCCCAGGGTCTTGCCCTCGACCAGCTCGCCCCGAAACCTGAAAAAGTAATTGTGCCATTTTTTCTTGGCTTCTAAAATCAATACCATAGAGACCATGATCGCCATCAATAATGCCTACTAGTGTTATATTAGGAAAATCATGCCCTTTGGAAAGAATCTGCGTACCGACAAGAATATCGATTTCATGGTTATTTATTTTGTGAATGACATTTGTAAGCTTGTCCTTGGTATTTATAAAGTCATTATCGATAATAGCTATTCTTTTTTCTGGAAACAGTTGCTCGAGTTGATATTTTACCCTTTGAGTGCCTACACCAATTGAGGCTCTTTTACTGCCACATTTTGAGCATTCTCTATGGATAGGTTTTTTCTGGTTGCATAACTGACATTTAATGTACTGACCCTTTTCATAGACAACCATATTGCTACTACAGTGATCGCATTTTTCGGCGTCATTACATTGATTGCAATACAGGACGGGGGCATAGCCTTTGCGATTAATGAATATTAGTGCTTGTTTATTTTGATCAAGATGAGCTTTGATACTATGCGCCATATCAATCGTGATACCGTTTTTTTGTTTTGCTAGATTTAAGTCAATAAGCTTTATTCTTGGTAGGGATGCGTTGTTGGCGCGGTCGCCAATAAAATAGTAGGCATATTTTTTATGCTCTATGTTATGAAAAGTTTCTAAGCTGGGCGTTGCGCTTCCAAGAAGAATTGGAATGTTTTTAGATCTAGCTCGATAGGTTAAAAAATCTCTAGCAGAATAGCTCTGGTTAGATGATTGATTTAATGATTGGTCATGCTCCTCATCTATGATGATCATGCCTAGGTTTTGAAACTGTAAGAACGCAGCTGAGCGTGTGCCAACAATACAGAATATATTTCCATTACGGGCTTCTTTCCATATCTCCATTTTTGTCTTTGCAGGTATGTTTGAATGGATGACACCAACAGCATTACCAAATCTTTGTCTTAGCCTATCTTCAAGCTGAGGGGTTAATGCTATTTCAGGGACGATAAGTAGCACCTGTTTCTTTTGATCAATTAACTTTTCCATCAAACTTAGATAGATTTCAGTTTTTCCAGAGCCAGTTACGCCATGAATGATATGAGGACAAAACTCATTTAGCCTTTTAGCAATCAGGGAAATAGTCCTCCTTTGGTCTTTATTTGGAGAAAAGTTACGCGCCTTATTAATTTTTACTTCCGGTGTCGGTAAGTTCGATGTTCTCTCGATAATTTCCTTTTGAATAAGGCTATTAAGACGTTGTTTAGGAATATTATGAACTTTACTTAGCGTTACCTCTTTAATAGGCCCAGCCTTGAGGAGGTTAACAATTTCTTCTTGCTTGTCCGTCAGGTTAATTGTGGACAGGTTGTTATGTTTTATTTGTAAGCCATACTCTACCGTGGCGTTCATGTGGTATTTCTTTCTAAGAAATTGTGGTATGCCTAATTGAATAAATTCACCTAAGGGGACATGGTAGTAGCTTGCCGCCCAAGTTAATTCATTGAGTAATTCTTTGCTGATTGTCGGCAAATGTCCTTCGTCTAGATCTAAGAGAACTGGTTTTAGCTCATTTTCACTAGAAAATTTAGCGACACGCTTTATAACTATGCCCACCCTTTTTTTGTGACCTAGCTCTACCCAAACCCTGGAGCCAATAGATGGCTTAATGACTCCAGAAACAGAATAGGTAAGCGTATCGGCAAAGGGTACCGGTAGCGCAACTTCAGCAACCTCAGTGTAAATTTGTGGCATTAGAGGAGAAAATCATTATTTTTTATATTGAAAAGAAAATCCGTAAATGAATTGTTACAATGTGCTCCATAAATAATATACACCCATAGTAAAGCAACTAGGATAATATGTGTTTACCTTATGCCTGCCGATATACTGGAGATTTAGATGAAAATAGGTATCCCTAAAGAAATTTACCCTCAGGAGAAGAGGGTAGCTGCAACTCCTGACGTTGTTAGAGACATTATAAAATTAGGCTTTGTGATTAATGTTGAATCTGGAGCAGGGGCCGAAGCCAACTTTAATAATCATGCTTATGAAGCTGCTGGTGCTAACCTTGTTTCTCTCGATGAAGTTTGGGGATGTGACATTATTTTAAAAGTTAGGGCTCCAGCGCATGAGGAGATTGATCGACTTCATTCAGGTCAAACATTGATTAGTTTCATCTGGGCTGGCCAAAATAAAGAATTACTGGATAGCTTTACTAAAAAAGGCGTGACTGCGCTAGCCATGGACAGTATTCCGCGTATTTCTAGAGCACAAAAAATGGATGCATTGAGTTCGATGGCAAATATTGCAGGATATCGTGCAGTTATTGAAGCAGCGCAGCACTTTGGTCGTTTTTTTACTGGACAAATAACCGCAGCAGGAAAAATTCCTCCCGCTAAAGTATTGGTTATTGGGGCCGGCGTTGCTGGTTTGTCGGCAATTGGCTCTGCAAAAAGCTTAGGTGCCATTGTTCGTGCGTTTGATACGCGTCCGGAAGTAAAGGAACAAGTAGAGAGCATGAATGCTGATTTCTTAATGTTAGATTTTGAAGAAGATGGCTCGGGTGAGGGCGGTTATGCCAAGATAATGAGCGATGAATTCATTAAGGCAGAGATGGAGTTATTTGCAAATCAAGCAAAAGAGGTAGATATCATCATCACGACGGCGCTGATACCAGGAAAACCGGCACCTAAACTAATAACCACAGAAATGATTGATAGCATGAAGAGAGGCTCTGTTATTGTTGACCTTGCTGCAGAACAAGGCGGTAATAGTGAGTTAACGCAGGCTAATCAAGTAGTTAATCATCAGGGCGTGACTATTATTGGCTATACTGATCTACCAAGCCGTCTCGCAGCTCAATCAAGTCAGCTTTATGGTACAAATTTAAGGCATCTCATTACTGACATGTGTCCAGGCAAGGACGGTCAAATTAATGTTGATATGGAGGACGAAGTAATTCGTGGGGCAACAGTTGTTAAGGATGGCAACATTACCTGGCCACCCCCACCCCCAAAATTAAGCGCAGCTCCAAAAAAAGAGTCTACTCCATCTCCAGAGATTCAATTAGAGGAACCGGAGAAGAAGGGATTTTTAGGTACTGCAATAGCGATCATGGTCGCTTCTATTGGCCTTTTATTTTTAGGTTCAGTGGCACCAACAGATTTCATGCAACATTTTACAGTGTTTGTCCTCGCCTGTTTTATTGGGTATATGGTTATATGGAATGTAACACCTGCTTTGCACACCCCGCTAATGAGCGTCACTAATGCAATTAGCAGTATTATCATTATTGGAGCTATTCTTCAGATCAGTGCAGAGCAGCCATTAATCAGCGGGATAGCGACCGCAACTATACTTATTACTAGTATTAATATCGCAGGTGGTTTTGCTGTGACCCGACGAATGCTAAACATGTTTCAAAGGTAGGAGTAAAGAATGTATCTTTTAAATTTTTTTGAGTCTCCTGGCGCTGCCAATATAGCTTATCTTGGAGCGATTATCCTTTTCATTCTTGCCTTAGGCGGCTTAAGTCATCCTGATACTTCTAGGAAAGGCAACCTATACGGCATTATTGGTATGATTATTGCGCTGGTGGTCAGCATTTTAAATGCTGTTACCGATAATTATGAATTACTTTTCGGTGCTTTATTAATAGGTAGCGGTATTGGCATTACTTTGGCTAGAAGAGTGAAGATGACTGAAATGCCTGAGTTGGTTGCTATCCTTCATAGTTTAGTCGGGCTTGCGGCATGCTTCGTTGGTTTTGCTAGCTTCTTGAATATAGATACTGCTGCTGAATTTATAGGTATAGAGAAGACCATTCATGACGTAGAAATCTATATTGGGATTTTAATTGGTTCAATCACATTTTCAGGTTCCATTATTGCTTTTGGTAAGTTAAGCGGAAAAATTACCGGAAAACCGTTAATGATTCCAGGAAGGCATCTGCTAAACCTTGTATTAGTGATAGCTGTATTTTATCTTGGTTTTGAGTTTGCAACATCGCCCTCTCATGAGGCTGCCGTTATTCCTTTGTATTTAATGACAGCCATAGCCTTGTTTTTAGGCATTCATATGGTTGTGGCTATAGGTGGAGCGGACATGCCTGTTGTGGTATCAATGTTGAATAGCTACTCAGGTTGGGCCGCATCGGCTACCGGATTTATGCTAGGCAATGATTTGTTAATTGTTACCGGTGCTCTAGTAGGAAGTAGCGGAGCTATATTAAGTTTTATTATGTGCAAAGCTATGAACAGAAATTTTTTCTCAGTTATAGCTGGTGGCTTTGGAACATCGGGTGAGACGTCAGCATCATCTGATGCAGAAGATGGTGAAGTTTTTCCAATTGATGCAACTGAGATGGCAGCATTATTGGCTGGAGCCAAAGAAGTGGTAATAGTACCTGGTTATGGAATGGCTGTAGCTCAGGCTCAGCATACGGTTTATGAAATTACTAAGCAGTTAAAATCAAAAGGCATTAATGTTAGGTTTGCCATTCACCCAGTAGCTGGACGGATGCCAGGGCATATGAATGTGCTCCTTGCAGAAGCAAAAGTTCCCTATGATATTGTTTTAGAGATGGACGAGATTAACGAAGATTTTCCTAAGGTAGACCTATCGATTATCATCGGAGCTAATGATATCGTGAACCCTTCTGCACAAACTGATCCCGATAGTCCAATTGCTGGCATGCCTGTTCTTGAGGTTTGGAAAGGTGAAACGACAATTGTACTTAAGCGGAGTATGGCTTCTGGTTATGCGGGCGTACAAAATCCTCTGTTTTTTAAAGAGAATACAAGAATGCTCTTTGGCGATGCAAAGGAAAGCCTTGATATTGTTTTAAAGAATATATAGTTCATGGTGGCTCAATATGAGCGCCTACTTGATATTCTTCTCCCAGTATTTTTATGGGTGTCCATAGGCATAGGACTACGTTTTCTATTATTAAAAATCTCAGAATCTACTGATCAGCTAATTCGAAGTTCGATTACACGTTATGTGATGAATATCGCTACACCGATGCTGATACTCGCAACGTTTTCTAGTATTACTATCAAATTTGAGGATGCCTTAGCAATGATTGCTGCCGGATTTCTTTATCTTATCGTCTCTCTTGTTATCACGATAATTTGCTTATTTTTTTTATTAGAAAATTTTAGATCTTATTGGCACCCTCTAGTGTTTGGAAATATCGGTAATTTAGGTCTATCGATTAGCTTTTATACATATGGTGATATAGGCCTAAGTTATGCCATTTCTTTTTTTGTTGTAATGGTTTCGGCTCAATTTCTTTTGACGCCTCTTGTGTTTCTTGGTGCAAAACAAAAAAAAATTAAGCTGATAACCTCGGTCCCAGTTATACCCGCAACGTTAGTTGGTATTACGATGCTTGCTTACGGATTCTCTCTTGATGGGCCTATTTTTGAAGTCATAAATATTATAGGTAGCACGGCTATACCCCTGTCATTAGTCTCGCTAGGTATTGCTATCGTATCTTTAAAGGTAGTCGCCAATAAGAAGCTCATCATTTTGTCTTTCGTTAGGATATTTGTAGGATTGTCTGCCAGTCTAGTTGTTATTGCAGTAACCAGTCTGGGGACTATAGGTAATGGTATCTTATTGTTAAACGGTGTTATGCCTACAGCAATTTTTTGTTATCTTTTTGCCCTTCAATATAATAATCAGCCAGAAGAAGTTGCAGGTATAGTGCTTATAACCACCTTGATAGGCATAGTTTTTATCCCCAGTGTTGTTTTTTTATTGATATCATGAGCCAATGGAGAAACCTCAGTCAATTAAAGTTTTAGTCACAGGTGCTACTGGTTATATTGCAAGCTGGATCGTCAAGTATCTTTTAGAAGAGGGCTACAATGTTATTGGGACCGTTAGGGATAAATCAGATAAAAATACTTTAAAGCTAAGAGCATTAACTTCTAATCTTCCAGGGAGTTTATCTATCGTTGAAGCTAATCTGCTTAAGGAAGGTAGTTTTGATGAGGCTATCAAAGATTGCAGTGTTGTATTTCATACAGCCTCACCATTTAAGACAAAATTTAAAAATGCAGATGAAGAATTGCTTAAGCCTGCATTGATTGGCACCCAGAATATTCTTTCAGCTGTTAATAAATACGATAATATTAAGCGAGTAGTACACACAAGCTCATGTGCAGCAATATTAGGCGATAATAAAGATTTGTTTAATTACCCTAATCAAATTGCAGATGAATCCTGTTGGAACGTAACATCATCAGAAAAGCATAATCCTTACTCTTTTTCTAAGGTGCTTGCCGAACAATATGGATGGCGATTACATGGAGAACAATCAAGATGGAGTCTGGTAACTATAAACCCTTCACTTGTGATTGGTCCTAGCTGTATTGATCGTTTTGAGTCAGAAAGTTTTCAGATGATGAAGCAATATCTGTCAGGAGCTTTTCTTTTTGGTGTTCCGGATTATTCGGTGGGACTTGTGGATGTCCGTGATGTTGCAAAGGCGCATATTAAGGTAGCCTTCTCTCTTGAACATCAAGGAAGATATATCATTTCTGCAACTAATACTAATCTGTCAGCATTAGGCCGAGCATTGAAGTTAGCTTTCCCATCAGAGGTTAAGTTTATAAATTTTAAGGTGCCAAGAATTGTAATTGCATTGATTGGCCGATTTATATCAAAGGTCATGACCTATAGGTTTGTCATGAATAATATAGGTTACCCATGGAAGACTAGTAACCAGAAGTCAATTAGGGAGCTAGGCATTCAATATAGAGAGGCAGAAAGGTCAGCACAAGAAATGATTCAGCAAGTCATTGACAGTCGCAAAAAGCGTTAATTGTTGGCTTTATATTCATCATAAGAACGAATGACTTTTCGCGAAAATAACCAAATGATTGGCAAGTTCGCACACAGCATGAGACCTGTACCTAGTCCAGTGATAGCATCTAGATCATTGGCTGACTCTATCCACCCAAAGGTAGCCACAGCCCCCAAAAGACAAAATATCAATTTATATGACATGATAAACCTTGGGCCAAAAAGATAGAGTACACCTTGCTCACCATAGTAGCTCCAAGAAATCATAGTAGAAAGAGCAAATAACCAGGCAGCAAGTGTAACGGTCCATTTTCCTAAACCAGGAAGCGCACTATCGAAGGCCTGTGCCGTGAGGGTGGCACCGACGTAGTCGATATAAATTCCGTTGCTGACCACACTAGGAGTATTGTTGCTTCTAACGGTCTGAAGCCAAGTCACCTGTTGAGCGCTTCTTTCATGCTGACCATAAAGTTTATCTATAGTGATAACTCCTTGGTCATTAAGGTACTCATAAATAATAAATATATTTTGATTTTGTATTTCTTCAGCACCCAGTAATTCAGCAGCTGAAAGTGACCAGGTATCTTCGGAGACCTGTTCAAAAGTTAATTCACTAGTTAATGGGATATCAGGAGTACGATTCCATATTCCTGAGCTAAGCACAACTAAAGCAGTAAAGGTACAAACAACAATCGTATCAATAAAGGGCTCAAGACCTGCGACGATGGCCTCTTTTATTGGCTGATCGGTTTTAACGGCTGAATGGGCTATCGGTGAAGAGCCTTGGCCTGCTTCATTTGAAAAAAGTGCGCGCTTCATCCCAAAAAGAAAAGCGGCACCAGCTGTGCCCCCGATAAATGCCCCTTGTGCCTCAAGAGGAGCGAAAGCTGAGGTGAATATTAATCCGATCATGTCAGGAATTAGTGAAATATTAACTGCTAAGACATAAACAGAGCCAAGCAGATAAATTGTTACCATGATAGGGACAAGACGACTTGCAACATGACCGATACGCTTAATACCACCTATAATGACCAAACCAACGATGGTGGCAAGAATAATACCACTTATGTGGCTCGGTACATTGAAGTAAGATTCAGTAATCTCTCCTACATTCCAGGCTTGAAACATGTTCCCGCCGGTGATGGTAGAGACAAGAAGCGTAATACAAAAAATACCACCAAGTCCCTTACCAAGGAAAGCAAGCTTGACGTTAATTTCAGGCAGTCCTTTTTTAAGGACCCACATTGGCCCACCACTAGGTTGGTCATAGTTTTCAATATTTCGATACATCATTGAAAGGCTAACTTCAGCAAATTTAATTGCCATACCAAAAATCCCAACGATCCACATCCAAAAAATAGCGCCCGGTCCCCCTAGTGCGATGGCAAGGGCTACCCCACCAATATTGCCCAGACCAACAGTTGCTGATAGTGCTGCGGTCAGTGCTTGGAAGTGTGTAATTGCGCCTGGAGCACCCTCGACCTCTTCTGCTCGAAGTAATGCAAAACCCTCTGTGAGTGAGCGATATTGACAAAAACGAGTTGCGATTGTAAAGAATATACCTGTTAAAAGAACAGCAAATAACACCCAGTCGTGCCATAAAATAGCATTAAAAATACCAAGAATGTCACGTACTAAATCCATAATTACTATCCTTTATATTGATTCAATGAGTGCTGAAACCGCCATACCACCAGCAGTACAGCAGCTTAAAAGACCTAACGATCCTTTGTTTTTATGTAATAGCTCAGCTAGCGTCAAGACAAGCCTACCGCCAGTTGCGGCAAAGGGGTGTCCAAGTGACAGACTGCCACCATAAACATTAAGTTTATTTAAATCGATATCACCAATAGGAGCAGCGAGGCCCAAACGCTCTGAACAAAATTTTTGGGATCCTAATGCTTTTATTAAACTAAGTGTTTGCGATGCAAATGCTTCGTGTATCTCAAAAAAATCAATATCACTAAGCGTTTTATTTTCTTTTATCAAAAGCTTGCCGATAGAGTAGGCTGGACCCATAAGCAACCCCTCATCACCGACAAAATTTATAGCAGACTCATCCCATGCTAAAAGTCTCGCCTTTATTGGCAAGTTACGTTTTAGTGCCCATGCCTCGGAAGCAATAAGCACCGCAGAGGCGCCATCAGTTAGAGGAGTACTATTACCAGCGGTTAGCGTGGCAAGAGCATCTGAGGAAAAAACAGTCGGGAGTTTTGCTAATTTATTAGTGTCGGCGGTTAAGCGAATATTGTCATCTCGACTACAATCAGCTATATCCACAAGCATTGGTTGATAAAATCCTTCGTTGTAACCACTGACGGCTTTTTGATGGCTCCTTATAGAGTATTCATCTTGATCTTGCCGAGAGATTTCCCAATTCCTTGTGGTTAGCTCCATGCTCTCACCCATATTAAGACCCGTCAGGGGCTCTCTAATTTCTGTGGCATTTGGACCATTAAGAAAGTTAGAGGCAATTAACTTAATTTTTTTAATGAGTGAACTGTTCTTGCTGTAGGCATTAAATTGTTTTTGCATTAAAGGTGAATAACAAAGGGGCGCGTTGCTAATGCTGTCTACTCCGCCAGCGATACCGCTCTCTATTTGACCAGTAGCAATCTTAGATGCTACTAAACTTAAGGCGGATAGGCTGGTCGCACACGCCCTTTGGATGTCTACACCTGGGGTATGCGGGGAGAGTCCTGAGCGAAGCGTACAATTTCTAGCAAGATTATAGTCTTTGGGGTGTTTTAATACGGCGCCCAGCGCAACTTCGCCAAGTTGTTCGTCCTTTAGATGGAATTTTTTAACTAGCGCTTTTAACGTTTCTGTCATTAACGATTCATTCGAATATTTGTCAAAACGATCAAAAGCCCTACAGAAAGGAGTTCTTAGACCACCTACCACAACAATTTTATGATTAGATTGCATCAGTTTTCATTTTAACTGCTAACTTCTGATTTCGGTAATATATACGATCTAATATACATAAGAGCAAGTCTGATTTGATGTATTTCATGGATATCATTGATTCAATTTGGAGTTAATTTATAATGGGAGGTCAAGTATCTTAGCAGACAAAGGGATATTTCATTCAGGAATGGTGTCTTAATTAAGCTGAAACGCTTCAGTTTAAAGCATTTAGATACTTTGTTTGGTCAATTTCAACTGATTTAATGATTATGAGAAAAAGAGTAGGACTATACAGCCCGGAATATGAGCACGACAGTTGTGGCGTAGGCTTTGTTGCGCATATCAAGGGTGTACCTTCACATCAGATGGTGACCGATGCTGAGCACTTGCTATGTAGGATGGATCATAGGGGAGCGAGCGGCTCTGAGGTAAATACTGGCGACGGCGTAGGAATTTTAGTTGGATTTCCAGAGGAGTTTTTTAGGGGTATCGCTCAAAATGATTTTGTATTTAAATCTGATCAGTCACTACTAGCGGTTGGTAATGTTTTTCTTCCAGAGGATGAAAACAAACGAAATCAAATTGCAGCTATATTTGAATCATTAGCGACTCAAAGGGGTCTTAAAGTTATTGGTTGGAGAAAGGTGCCTATTGATCCTAAAGAAAGCAATATTGGGAAAACAGCTCGTGATGCTATGCCAAAGATTATGCAAATTTTTGTGTCATCTGAAAAAATTAAGTCACCATTAGATTTTGATCGTGAGTTGTACTTGATTAGGGTATTGACAGCGAGAGAAGTCAGACAGAGTGGCATACTAAATGACACAGATATGCTTTATTTCTGTAGCTTATCCTGTAGAACAATCGTTTACAAAGGTATGCTTACCCCATCTCAGTTGAGTGCATTTTATTTAGATTTAAAAAGCGATAACTTTAAGACACATCTTGCTATGGTGCATTCCAGGTTTTCTACTAATACTTTTCCTAGCTGGGACCGAGCTCATCCCTATCGAATGATTTCACATAATGGTGAAATTAATACTCTAAGAGGCAATGTCAATTGGATGTCCTCAAGACAAGGCAATGCCGCGAGTGAGTATTATAAAGATGATTTAGAAAGTTTATTCCCTGTTGTCGACCCTAATACCTCTGACTCAGGATCTTTTGACAATGTCCTTGAGTTTCTTGTGATGAATGGCCGCACTCCACAAGAAGCAGTCATGATGATGGTTCCAGAGGCATGGCAAAAAAAAGAGAGCATGGATGTTAATAAAAGAGCATTTTATGAGTATAGTTCTTGCAAGATGGAAGCATGGGACGGACCGGCTTCGATCGTTTTTACCAATGGTTCAACAATAGGTGCCGTTCTAGATAGAAATGGCTTAAGACCAAGTCGTTATTATGTCACTACTGATGATCGCGTCATTATGGCTAGCGAGGTAGGAGTTGTCCCTGTTGATCCTAAGTTGATATTGCATAAGGGTCGTTTAGAGCCAGGTAAGATGTTTCTATTAGACTTTGATCAGGGTAGATTAATTTCTGACGATGAGCTCAAAAGAAGTATTTATTCTAAGCATCCTTATAGTGAATGGCTTAAAAAGGAAACGATCCCACTTAGCAAGATCATTACTAAGAATTCTACTGCCCAAATAACTCCAGAGAATTTATTTCCATTAATGCGTGCTTTTGGTTATACATCAGAAACTATGCAGTTTATGCTCATGCCTCTCGTGAAAGAGCTTCGAGATCCTGTAGGGTCTATGGGAAATGATGCCTCAATGGCCTGTTTAAGTGATCAGCCAAGGCTTGTTTATGATTACTTTAAGCAATTGTTTGCTCAAGTGACCAATCCACCGATCGACTCGATTAGAGAGGAGATTATTATGTCTCTTGAATCTTATATTGGCCCAGAAAAAAATCTATTAGCAGATGCCCCAGAGCATTGTAATCGACTTCGAATAAGGCACCCTATTTTAAAGAATAACGAATTAGCTTCACTTTCAGAAATAAGTCATGACGGCTGGGCAACTAAAAAAGTTGATATCACTTATGATCAATCAGAAAAATCCTTAGGATTGAAAAAGCTAATTGAAAGGGTGTGTTTGGACGCCGAAGCTTCGGTAGATAGCGGTGTTAATTTAGTGATCCTTTCTGATAGAGGTGTAGGTAAAGATAGAATTGCTATAAGCGCGTTACTAGCTTGTGGTGCTATTCATCAGCATCTTGTGAAGAAAGCTAAAAGAACACAGGTTGGCCTTATTGTTGAGACCGGCGAAGCGAGGGAAGTGCATCATCATTGCTTATTGATTGGATTCGGAGCCGATGCAATTAATCCTTATCTTGCCTTTGAGTCCTTATGGCAAGCAAAAAAGGAGGGCTTGCTAGATAAAAGCATAACTAATAATGACGAGGCGGTGGCATGTTACCGCAAAGGGGTAGCTAAGGGCATTCTCAAAGTCATGGCAAAGATGGGTATTTCTACGCTTCAATCCTATAAAGGTGCTCAGATATTTGAAGCACTAGGATTAAATGAAGAGGTTATGAAATTATGTTTTGATGGGACGGCTAGCCGCTTGCAAGGGGTTGGGTTTGATATATTACAACAAGAATCCTTTAGAAGGTATGCGCTTGGTTTTAATGATGCTAATCGTGAGCCATCAGAACTTCCTAATGTAGGGGAGTTTCATTGGAGGGCAGGCGGTGAAGTACACGCGTGGAATCCTAATACGATATCAAAATTGCAGTTAGCAGCAAAAACGGGTGACCGTACTGCTTATAAAGAGTATGCCCAGCTCATGAATGATGATGCAGAGGCTAAGGCCACCCTTAGGGGTCTCTTAGAGTTTAAATTTGGTGTTAATGGTCCCGAGCTGCCCATTGGTCAAGTGGAGTCAGTTGCAAATATTGTTAGACGTTTTTGTACTGGTGCTATGAGTTTAGGGTCACTATCATCCGAGTCACACGAAACTTTAGCAATTGCCATGAATAGGATGGGCGGAAAAAGCAATACCGGTGAGGGCGGAGAGGACCCTGAGCGTTACAATCCTATGCCATCGGGGGATAGCAGAAGGTCGTCAATCAAGCAAGTTGCTTCTGGTAGATTTGGGGTTAATTTGTGGTACTTAATTAACGCTGATGAAATCCAAATTAAAATGGCGCAAGGTGCCAAGCCAGGAGAAGGCGGTGAGCTTCCAGGAAAGAAGGTAGATGATTTTATTGCTAGGATTAGGTATTCCACACCAGGCGTTGGGTTGATTAGTCCACCACCTCATCATGATATATATTCAATTGAAGATTTAGCACAGCTAATTCACGACCTTAAGAATGCGAATCCAAATGCTCGAATTAGTGTCAAGCTAGTTTCAGAAGTTGGTGTCGGTACTATAGCTGCCGGAGTATCAAAGGCCCATGCTGAGCATATTCTTATTTCAGGTGATTCAGGCGGAACTGGCGCATCACCTTTGACAAGCATTAAGCATGCAGGACTTCCTTGGGAGCTTGGTCTAGCTGAGACGCATCAAACTTTAGTATTGAATGATTTAAGAAGTCGAGTGGTTCTTCAAGCTGATGGCGGATTAAGAACGGGTAAGGATGTGGTTATTGCAGCTTTACTTGGCGCAGAAGAAATGGGTTTTTCAACAGCACCGCTCATTGCGATGGGGTGTATTATGATGAGAAAGTGCCATTTAAATACTTGTCCTGTGGGCATTGCGACGCAAGATCCAGCGCTAAGGAAAAAATTTCAAGGTTTGCCTGAGCATGTCGTAAATTATCTTTATATGGTGGCAGAAGAAGCACGTGAGATTATGGCAAAACTTGGTTTTTTCTCTATTAATGAGATGATCGGTCGTGTCGATGCGCTAGAGACCAAAAAAGCTATTGAACATTGGAAGGCTGATGGGCTAGATCTCTCTCCTATTTTGCATAACCCAAGTAAAATTCGACCTGATGCTGGTATAAGACAAACAATTAAGCAGGATCATGAGCTTGAGAAAGCATTAGATAATGAATTTATTCGTCTTGCGGCACCTGCGCTCGAGAGGGGTGAAAAGGTAAATATAGAATTACCTATAAGCAATACCAATAGAACGGTTGGCACAATGTTAAGCCACCAAGTTGCAAAAAAATATGGGGAGCGCGGACTTCCAAGAGACACGATACATATAAAGCTTGATGGAAGTGCTGGCCAGAGTTTCGGTGCATTTTTATCGCAAGGGGTCACTCTTGAGCTTGAGGGAGATGCAAATGATTATGTTGGTAAGGGCTTGTCGGGAGGCAGAATAATTATCTATCCTCCTGGTTCGAGCACCTTTATAGCTGAAGAAAATGTCATTATTGGGAATGTTACCCTTTATGGCGCGACAGCCGGTAGGGCCTACCTTAGAGGCAAGGCAGCAGAACGTTTCTGCGTGAGAAATAGTGGCGCTAAGACAGTCATTGAAGGTGTTGGTGATCATGGATGTGAGTACATGACTGGTGGGCGTGTAGTTATATTGGGTGAAACCGGGATTAACTTTGCAGCCGGCATGTCAGGAGGCATCGCATATGTTTGGAACCCCGATGGCGGCCTAGAAAAAAATTGTAACTTAGGTACTGTCGATCTGGATCCAGTGGAGGAAGACAATGATATTGCAGAGTTATTTGAGCTCATAGAGCGTCATTTTATGTATACAAAATCTCTTGTTGCAAAGAAAATATTAGATCAATGGCCGAGCAATCTTGATCAGTTTACTAAGGTCATGCCAACGGATTATAAACGTGTACTTGAAGAGCGAAAACGTCATGATGAAGAGATAGAGGCTACCATGCACGATGATGAGAGCGAAAGCCAAGGAGGCTTATTCAATGGGTAAGCCTACAGGATTTTTAGAGTATCCAAGAAGACCGGTACCATATCGAGATCCAAGTGATCGTATAAAAGACTTTAAAGAAATTTATACGCCTGCTGATGCTAGGGCTTTATCCATTCAGGGTGCAAGGTGTATGGATTGCGGCATTCCTTTTTGTCAGTCTAATAATGGTTGTCCTATCGGTAATTTAATACCTGAGTGGAATGATTTGGTTTACAAGGGTAGGTGGAAAGATGCCTATCATCAGTTGAGCTTGACAAATAATTTTCCAGAATTTACTGGGAGAACATGTCCAGCACCGTGTGAGGGCGCTTGCGTTTTAGGTATTACAGATCCGGCTGTCACTATAAAGAATATTGAAAACGCAATCATCGATAAGGCTTTCGAGAGGGGCTGGGTGAGTCATGCTAGAGAACTACCACTCTCAACCAAGAAGGTAGCTATTATCGGTTCAGGACCATGTGGCTTAACGGCTGCAGATCAGCTTAATCGTGCGGGACATGAAGTAACTGTTTTTGAGCGATCAGATCGAATCGGTGGACTTTTAATGTATGGCATACCAAATATGAAGCTTGAAAAAGAGTTGGTTGAGCGACGTGTAAACATGATGACCCAGGCAGGCATTCAATTTAATTGCAATCAAAATATTGGGAGTACCCCTGAAAGTCTTGAGCAATTAAACACTTATGATGCAGTGCTTATAGCAATTGGATCTACACGTGCAAGGACCTTGCCTGTTTCAGGGGCCGATGCAAACGGCATTCATCTTGCTATGGAATTTTTATCAAAAAATACAAAAAGTTATATCGAAACTAATTTAGAAGACAATGCCTTTATATCTGCAAAAGGCAAAAGGGTGGTTGTTATCGGTGGCGGTGACACCGGAGCAGATTGTATTGGTACATCCATTAGACATGGATGTAAGAGTATTGTTAATTTGGAATTACTTGATAGGCCTCCAGCAGGGAGAGTAGAAGGTAATCCGTGGCCTTTGTGGCCCAAAATTTTTAGGCTTGATTACGCTCATGAGGAGGCAGAGGTTTCATTTGGTGGTGATCCCAGAGAGTTTGCTGTTATAACAAAAGAGTTTTTAAAAGATGACAGCGGACAGGTTACGGCGATTAAAACAGCCAGAATTAAATGGGAAAAGGGTGAAAATGGATTTAAGATGAATGAAATTCCTGGCAGCGAATCTCTGATTGAGGCTGATTTAGTATTTTTAGCATTAGGATTTGTTGGCCCTGAGAATTACTTAACACAAGGACTTAAGGTCAGTCATGCTTCAAATGACTTGATTGATGCCGCTCATGGTAAATTCCAAACAAATATTTCTAATATCTTTTCTGCTGGTGACTGCCGAAGGGGTCAGTCGTTGGTGGTTTGGGCAATCAATGAGGGAAGAGGCGCCGCTAAGGCAATTGATCAATATCTAATGGGTACAACCAGTCTTCATGCGCCTGTTGCATCTTCTATTTAATTAATATGATTCATCATGTTAATGGTTCTGATTTAGAGGGGCCATTCCCAGAGCAATTTGAAATAGCTTATTTTGGCATGGGGTGTTTTTGGGGTGCTGAAAGATTGTTTTGGTCGCTGGATGGCGTCTTCTTAACGTCTGTAGGTTTTACAGGAGGTACGATTAAAAATCCTACATATGAAAGTGTATGCTCAGGCAGCACAAATCATGTAGAGGCAGTCCAAGTCGTATATGATCCAAATGTTATTTCCTACATAAAGCTATTAGAAATTTTCTGGAAGTCGCATAACCCAACACAGGAGATGAGGCAGGGGAATGACCGAGGCACGCAGTATCGCTCAGCTATCTTTTGTACGAGTGAAGATCATTACTATTTGTCACTTGAGACAAGAACACAGTTTCAGCATGCAATTATTAATACCGGTAGTAAAAATCTTATTACGACTGAGATTTCATACCTTGAGGTATATTATTTTGCAGAAGAATATCATCAGCAGTACCTATCTAAAAATCCAAATGGCTACTGCGGTATCAAGGGGAATGGCATTCAATGTGATTTTGTAATTTAGTGAAGACTGGCTGGAAGTTTTACACTGACACAAACCCCTGATTTTTTATTAAAGATATTAATTTTACCTAGATGAAAATCAACGACAAGCTTTGCAAGATAAAGGCCAAGCCCCTTGGTTTAAAAGAGTTATTGTGCGATTAATTTCCGTAGCTTTAAGATAGCGTTATTCTCGATTTGTCTAACGCGTTCCGCTGAAATAGCATATTCATCAGCTAAGTCATGTAGGGTTGGTTTACCCTCTTGAAGCCACCGACGTTTGAGTATGTCGCGACTACGCTCATCAAGCTTTAGGAAGGCGTCCTTGAGTTGTTCTTGGTGATCTTCCAAAAGGTTATCATGCTCAATAAGCTGAGCGGGATTGGCATCATGACTATGAAGATAAGAGGCTGGTGAAAAATAATCCTCATTATCATCATCGTCACTAGATGGGTCAAATGAGATATCTGCACTAGCCATCCTTCTTTCCATTTCTGTCACTTCCTCAATCTTAACGCCAAGATCTTGAGCAACATTTTTTGTTTCTTCTGCAGTTAGCCAGCCTAGGTTACTTTTGGCTTTTCTTAGATTAAAAAATAATTTTCGTTGTGCCTTTGTAGTCGCAACTTTTACTAAGCGCCAATTTTTTATAATGTATTCATGCATTTCGGCTCTGATCCAGTGCACCGCATATGAAATTAGACGAACACCATGCGCTGGATCAAAACGCTTAACTGCCTTCATTAAACCTATGTTGCCTTCCTGAATTAAGTCAGCCATATTAAGACCATAACCTTTATAGCTCCTGGCAATATGCGCGACAAAACGAAGATGCGCTAAAACCAATGACTGAGCTGCTTCAAGATCGCCATGCTCATGATATTTTTCAGTAAGCACTAACTCATCCTCATGGGATAAGATTGGGATCGAAGCAATGGATTGATAATATAGCTGTAAGCTATCCCCTGAGCCATTTAGCACAGTTATAGGGTTTTTAATGTTTATTGATTTTCTCAAACTCATCTCACATGTTCAGGAGAAGTATTCTAGCACTCTCATTTATAGAGTGCCAATATTTTTTTACTTTAAATATCAATACTTTATTATAATATGAGCCTGTTATGAGGCATGTAAATACACACAAAAACCAGCTTAGGGTTATTGCAGGGTCCTGCAAAGGAAGCAAAATTGAATTGCCAGAAAATTCACTCATTCGCCCAACCAAGGCCATTATGAAGGAAACGCTATTTAATTGGTTAGGCAATATTATTATAGGAAGTAATTGTCTTGATTTATTTGCAGGGTCTGGAGCCCTATCATTGGAAGCGCTATCACGAGGGGCAAACTCTTCTTATATAGTAGATAAAGAGGCTACGAATGTAGATGCTATTATGCGCACAGCCAAAAGGCTAGGGCTCTCATTGAAGTCTGAAGTTGGGTTTGCGGAGAAGGTTGCTGGTAGGCTTGAATGGGAGAAGTATAATTTGATCTTTGTAGATCCACCATTCGAGTATGAGATCGAACAGATAGTAAATATTTTAAGTCATAAGTTAGCCAATCAAGCAATTGTATATATTGAGCGAGATAAGAAAAATTTTATAGACGAGATAGATTGTATTCTAAAAGAAAGCAAAATAAATAAATTTAAGTTGTTTAAGGTTCGTAGCTTTTCAGGTGTGACCTGCGGATTACTAAGAAACACGCTATAATTTAAAAAGAGATTTTAATGAGACACAAAATTTTTTTCCCGGGCAGTTTTGATCCGTTTACTAAAGGCCACGAATCAATTGTTTATAAAGGCTTACAGCTATTTGACGAAATTACAATTGGTGTGTCTGCGATCGCTAGCAAAGCAACTTTATTTAGTGTGGATGAGAGAGTTACAATGATCTCAGAGATTTTTGATACAGAGAAAAGAGTTAGTGTTGTGGGGTTCAATCAACTTACAGTTGATCATTGTATACAAAATAATTTTTCACTTATCTTGCGAAGCATCAGAAGTATAGAGGACGTTGGATACGAAATGATGATGGCCAATGTGAACCGTATAATTGGCAAGGGAATTGAAACAATATTCCTACCAGCACCTCTCGATCAGGTTCATATATCATCATCGTTGCTCAAAGAGTTAATTGCCGGTGGTATGGATGTAGATAAGCTGGTAGATCTAAAAATTAAAAAAGCAGTCATTGCTAAAAATGACTAATGCGTAAAAATGTTTTTATTTTCTTTTTTTGTTTTGGTAGTTTATTTTCACAGCAGCCTAACAATGCAGGCATATCAAGCGCGCATCCTTTAGCAAGCACTATTGGTGTAGATATTTTAGCTATGGGTGGCAATGCTTTTGATGCGGCAGTTGCCGTAAGCGCAGTTTTGTCTGTTGTGGAGCCATTTGGCTCAGGTTTTGGCGGCGGCGGGCTCTTTTTAGTTTATGATAGTGGCCACAATAAATTTACTATGATCGATGCTAGAGAAGTTGCGCCAATTCAATCTAGGGCTGATATGTTTTTGGATGGTCAAGGCAATCCTATTCCGAGGCTCTCGTTAGATGGTGCGCTAGCTGCAGGTATTCCTGGACTTCCAAAAGGGCTGGCATATCTAGCGACTCATTATGGAAATTTACCACTAGCAACATCATTAATGCCAGCCGTCACTATTGCAAGGGATGGTTTTGAAGTCGATGAGCGGTTGGCTGATCGAGTAGCCTCACAATGGCATCGCTTTAATGAAGAGGCTAGGACAGTCTTTTCTATAGAGGGCCACCCAGCAAAGGAAGGGGATTGGCTGGTTCAAGAAAATTTGGCAAATACACTAACAAGCATTGCTAGAACTGGTGGAGAAAGCTTTTATTTTGGAGAAATAAGAGATCAATTATTGAGCACAAGCAATGAGTATGGTGGTATTTGGGAATCACAAGACTTTACTGATTATCTTGTAGTGGAGAGGGAGCCAATTAGAACGACAATAGGTGGATATGATCTTATTTCATCGCCACCACCCTCATCTGGAGGGATTGCAATTGCCAATATGTTAAATATGATAGGCGCTTTAAATTATTTCGAATTAAATAAGAATGAGCGAAACCATGTGTTAATTGAAGTCATGCGAAGAGCTTACCGAGACCGCTCGATTTATCTTGGGGATTCGGACTTTATAAATATTCCTATGGAGAATCTTATTAGTTCAGATTATGCCTATGGACAATTAAGTAATTTTAATCCAACTCGAGCAACCTTAAGCCAGAGCTATGCTGATACAGCAATAGATAAAAGCCAAGGAGATCAAACGACACATTTTTCTATTATTGATGAAGATGGAAATATTGTTTCAGCAACACTAAGTATTAACTTTAATTTTGGTAGTGGGCTGATGGCCCCCGGAACGGGAGTTTTTTTAAATAATGAAATGGATGACTTTTCAATTAAACCTGGTGTCCCAAATGGTTACGGGCTGATAGGTAGTTATGCAAATGCCATTGAGCCAAAAAAACGTATGTTATCGAGCATGTCACCAACTGTTATGATTGGAGAGCAAGGATTATTGGTAACCGGAACTCCTGGGGGCAGTCGAATTATTAGTATGGTGCTCTTGTCTATACTTAATTGGATGGAGGGGATGCCCATTGAAGATGTGGTAGCTTACCCAAGATTTCATCATCAGTTTCTTCCCGATAAAGTAGAATATGAATCAGGAGCCTTTACTGACGAGCAGATCCAGTTTCTAGAAAGCCTCGGACATACTCTGGAGGTAATGCCATCGTCTTATGGCAACCTAAATGCATTGACATGGTTATTTAAAAGCAATAATGTAATCGGTGCTGCTGACCCTAGGGGGCTAGGAAGTGTAGCTTATAGAGACTAGGACTGGCAGTGAGCACAATAAAAACTAGAGCGCCCAGTGATTACTCTTTTTTTAATTAGCTTATTACAGGAATAGCAAGCTAACCCCCCTCGGCCATAGACCAGATGCTCTAAAGAAAAGTATCCTGGCTTCCCAGATGAATCCTTAAAGTTTAGTAATGAACTTCCGCCCGCTTTAATAGCCTTATTAAGCACTTTTTTAATGCTCAAGACGAGAAGATTACATTGCGCTTTAGTAAGCCGGGATGCTTTTTTTGTTGGCCTGACCTTAGACATAAATAGAGATTCACTGGCATAGATGTTGCCAATACCAGTAACTATTTTTGCATTCATTATGATTTGCTTTATTGAAGTGCGTCGCAGCCGTGTCTTACTATAAAGATAGTCGCCATTAAATGTACTAGATAGTGGTTCGACGCCTAAGTTTTTAAGTAGTGCAAATTTGTCAAGCTCTTTAGCATAATGAATACTTCCAAATCGACGCGGGTCATTATAGAAAAGGGTATATTTTTCAACTTTAAATTGAATATGATCATGCTTTTCCTTAGGGTTTGATTTTTCTCTAAAGACGAGAGTGCCAGACATGCCTAAATGAATAATCATGAAGCCATGATCAAGAATAAAGATCAGATATTTTCCGCGTCGCTGTATTTCTTGAATGGACTGCCCAATAATTTTTTTTAAGTCTGGACTAACAGGCCACCTTAAATTCTTATTATAGATATGAAGTTTTTTAATAACCCCATGCTCAAGCAAGGGGGCTAAGGAGTTTTTAAGGGTTTCTACTTCAGGGAGTTCTGGCAAGAGCTATTTAATTTTTGTCTCTTTGTAAATAACGTGTTTTCTGATCGTAGGATCATACTTTTTAGTTTCCATCTTCTCTGGGTGAAGACGCTTATTTTTAGTAGTCGTATAATAGTGACCTGTGTCTGCTGAAGATCTTAAGCGAATTTTCTCTCTCATACCTTAGTTCCATTTTGTCGGAGTTCTGCAATAATAGTGCTAATTCCTTTTTTATTAATGATTCTCAGACCATGTTGAGACACGCGAAGTTTTACAAATCTATTTTCCTCTTCTACCCAAAAGCGATGCGCATGTAGGTTGGGTAAAAATCGACGGCGAGTTTTGTTATTAGCATGAGAAACATTGTTCCCAGACATCGGTTTTTTTCCTGTAACTTGACATACTCTTGACATAAATCACTATTCTTTTAGGCTTCGGACAGATAATATAACCGCAAGTTAGGTGTTTAGGCAACCTAGATGTGGGAATTTCTATTAAATAAACGTTAGTATCTAGATAAGATAGGTATTTAGCCATAGAGATCAACAAGGTATGAATGTATTAATCGGTGTTTCGGGAAGCATTGCAGCCTATAAAACACCTGAAATTATAAGAAGACTTCGCGCTGAGGGCCATGACGTAAGAGTTGTCATGACTAAGAGCTCTAAATTTTTTGTATCTGACATTGTTTTTCAAGCAATATCGGGTCATGCAGTGAGGTCTGATTTATGGGACAAAGGGGCTGAGCGAGCTATGTCACATATCGAGTTAGCTCGATGGTGTGACTGTATATTAATTGCACCGGCAACCGCTCATGTGATGGCAACATTAGCCATGGGTATGGCCAATGACTTACTTTCAACGGTTTGTATTACTACTGAGGCACCCATATTTATAGCACCAAGCATGAATCAGGCAATGTGGAAGCATCTCTCCACTCAACAAAATATTGAGTTATTAAGACAGAAGGAAGTTAATTTTATAGGACCTAATAACGGATTGCAGGCCTGCGGAGAGACCGGTTGGGGAAGGATGGTAGAGCCTACTGATATTGCAAGTCAACTTACTACTATAATGCAGCAAAAAAGTAACAAGATGCTTGAAAGTTTAAAGGTAGTCGTGACCGCAGGGCCAACAAGAGAGCCACTTGACCCCGTGAGGTATATCACAAATCGTAGTTCTGGAAAAATGGGGTTTGCAATTGCTCAGGCAGTTAGCCATTGTGGCGCTCAAACAACGTTAATTGCTGGACCGGTTGCATTAGAATCACCAGATTATATAGAGCGAGTAGATGTGGAGACTGCTGAAGAAATGTTAAGGGAAGTTATAAAGCATGCAAAAGAAGCAGATATTGTGATTGCCTGTGCTGCTATATGTGACTACTGTCCTAAGGAAATAGCAGAGCATAAAATAAAGAGTAGCGAAGAAGATCTTTATATAGCATTCCAAAAAACAAAAGACATACTAAAAGCGATAAAGCTTTTAAATAAAAACTTATTTACAGTTGGTTTTGCAGCTGAGACGCAAAACCTAAAAGATCATGCTTTAAAAAAATTAAAAGAAAAAAACGCTAATATGATTATAGGCAATAGAGTTGGAAACGGTAGGGTATTTGACCAAGATAATAATTCACTGTCCGTTTACTCTGAAGAATTACAAATTGATTTATCTTTTAATACAAAGCATGTTCTTGCTAAAGAATTAGCAATCCTAATAAAGAAACAATATGATAATTGGGTGAAAAAGAAGTAGCAGACCCCCTATGAAACAAGTAGAAGTAAAGATTTTAAATCCAAAAGTTGGCAATCAGATTAAGCTACCAAAGCAAACCACAGAGGGTTCTGCAGCTATTGATTTAAGGGCATGCCTTGATGGTGCTATATGTTTAAAACCCGGAGATACACAGCTTATTTCGACGGGAATTTCAGTTCATATTAAGGATAAGGATTTTGCAGGTATTATATTGCCTCGCTCTGGGTTGGGTCATAAGCATGGTATTGTCCTTGGCAATTTAGTCGGTTTAATTGATTCAGACTATCAAGGCGAGCTTATGGTTTCACTTTGGAACAGAGGATGTGATTCATTTAATATTGAACCCGGGGATCGTATAGCACAATTTATGATTATCCCTATTGTTTTATTTGAATTTAGCGTGGTTAGTGAATTTGATAAAAGCGATCGTGGTGAAGGCGGATTTGGTCACTCAGGCATTAGCTGACACCGTATTGATCACGATATTGCTTAATTTTATCTCCCATATCACCCTTCTCTTTTGAAAAGTATTGAACAAGGTTGTCCAGGTTGATAATACTTTTTACTTCAATTTGATGAGCGTTTCGAATTTCATCAATAGCTGATAACTCTGAATGAACACCTTTCTCCTGGCGGTCAAGCGCAATAATAATACCTTTTGAAGTAGCACCATTTGCTTTAATGAGGTTAATCGACTCATTAATCGCCGTCCCAGCAGTGATCACATCATCAACAATTAAAACGTCCCCAGACAAAGGAGAGCCAACAATAGACCCTGATTCACCATGGTCTTTTCTCTCTTTTCGATTAAAAGCAATGGGTAGGTCACGATGATAATCATCGGCTAATGCAATAGCAGTAGCATGAACAATGCCAATGCCCTTATAGGCTGGACCAAACATAAGATCAAAAGAAATATTTGAATCCATAATCGCTGCAGCATAGCATCGACCAAGTGTGCCGAGGTTTCTCCCACTATAAATACTTCCAGAATTAAAAAAATAAGGACTGATTCGGCCTGACTTTAATTTAAATTCACCAAAGGATAAAGATTTAGTCTTGATAGCTAATTCTATAAATGTTTTTTGATAGTCTTTCATTGAGTGAATTTCCTAACTTTAAATTGTATTATCTAAATGTCTACGCTGTCGAATCAAATTGATTATTTTTTTATGAGGATTATTACATTAAATGCTAACGGTATCAGAAGTTCCCAAAGAAAGGGCTTCTTTAGATGGTTTTCAAGACAGCGAGCAGATGTGTTATGTCTTCAAGAGGTAAGGGCAAGTGAAGACCAACTAGATGATAAGTTATTTAATTTAAACGGATACCATAGAAGTATCGTCCCTGCTGAAAAGGCAGGTTATAGTGGGGTCGCGATCTATGCCAAAGCAGCTCCTGTAAGTGTTAACAATAAAATGGAATGTCCGGAGTTTGATAAGGAAGGAAGATTTGTTGAGTATGTATACAAGAATATCTCGATAATATCTTGTTACTTTCCTTCTGGCTCATCTAGTGAAGAAAGGCAGGACGCTAAATACCGTTTTTTACGTGCGTTTGAAGGCACCCTCTCATCAATTAAAAAAAATAATAGAGAGTTTATTATTTGCGGAGATTTAAATATTGCTCATACAAATAAGGACATAAAAAACTGGAAGGGTAATAAAAAAAATTCGGGCTTCTTGCCCGAGGAGCGCGCTTGGCTTGATCGATTATATGAAGAATTAGGTTGCGTTGATGCCTTTAGATGTATGAATCAGGATGATGGTCAATACACATGGTGGTCTAATCGTGGGCGCGCCAGAGAAAATAATGTGGGGTGGCGCATTGATTATCAAGTCATTAGTCCTGGATTGTCATCCTTGATTAAGAAAGTAAGAATTTATAAAGATGTATTTTTTTCAGACCACGCGCCTTTGATCATAGATTATAGTTATAGTATTAATGAATGAAGTATTAAAATTTTTTCTTTATCGTAGGACTTGGATAGCTCTTTTAATGGGTTTTTCTTCTGGATTGCCACTTCTATTAACCATAACTGTCTTGCAGGCTTGGCTTACACAAGCAGAAGTAAATTTAGCAACAATAGGCTTAATGGGGCTAGTAGGTCTTCCTTATAATGTAAAATTTTTATGGGCACCATTAATTGATCGGTTTTATTTATCATCACTAGGAAGAAGAAGATTTTGGATTTTTTTTAGTCAGACAGCACTTGTTATATTTATATTAATTTTAGGCTTTCAGGATCCTAAAAATTCTATCCATCTTATTATTTTATCGTCTCTTGGCGTCACTTTTTTCTCTGCTACACAAGATATTGCTATTGATGCCTATAGACGAGAGAGCCTTTTAGATAATGAACAAGGCTTAGGTGCGATGATGTATACCTACGGTTATCGCCTTGGTATGCTGCTTGTATCTGCAGGGGGTTTGATCATTGCAGATGAGTATGGTTTTAATACCGTCTACTTGTTTATGGGAAGCATTATGCTCATAACTATGATCATTACCTATCTATCACCCGAGCCAAAAAACTATGGTTCGCCTAAAACATTAGCTAATGCATTTGTTCTTCCTATTAAGGATTTTGTTGAGCGCTACAATGGATGGGGTCAGGCATTATTACTTTTATTATTTATAGTGCTCTATAAGCTTGGCGATAACTTTGCCAGTCATATGAGCATTCCCTTTTATCTAGCCTCGGGGTATACCAATACAGAGATTGGTACAGTAGTGAAATTATTTGGGCTAGCACCGCTACTCCTGGGGATTTTTATAGGAGGCATTATTAATTTAAAGTGGGGATTATTTTATTCACTTATGCTTGCAGCCATCCTACAGGGATTATCTACCTTCGGTTTTGCATTAATAGATATTTATGAAAAAAATTTAATACTACTTTCTGGCGTGATTAGCTTTGAAAATCTCAGTGGCGGTATGGGAACAGCAAGTTTACTAGCCTTTATGGCATATATAACAAACAAGAAATTTACTGCGACACAGTTTGCTTTGCTAAGTGCGCTAGCGGCTTTACCAAGAGTTATTCTGACTGCCCCGACAGGCTGGATGGTATTACAGACAGGTTGGTTTGTTTTCTTTATTGTTTCAGGGCTTATTGCCATCCCAGGCATAATCTTATTGGTTTATGGTAAAAAGTGGATGGATGGTGAGTAATGATTCATTTTTATTGCTAGCCCAGATTGATGAGCTAGAAGGGAAAGCATCGAAAGAGGTGTTCCTTTGCCATGAGCGCCACCCTGATTGGCCTATTAGCTTTATGGTTATTAAGAAGCAGAATCACTTCTATTGCTACCTGAATATATGCCCCCATGCAGGACACCCCTTAAATCTAAGTGATCATCAGTTTTTGTCTAAAGAAGGGGACAGTATTTTATGTCGCTCGCACGGCGCTCGATTCAAGGTGAGGTCTGGCGAATGTTTTTTTGGCCCATGCGTTGGCAGTGCCTTAGGGCAACTAAAAGTAAAAGTTGATGCAGGCAATCTTCTTGTAGATAAACGTGAATTTGAAAAGCTTGCCCAAGCCTATATTTTTTGAAGATACCATTCGCGAATGGCATGCCCAAGCTCGAGGCCACGTCGCTCAAATTTTGTGGAACTTCTTGAGTAATAAGGTTCATTATCTTGAGTTTGAAGATTTATTTTTTTAAAAAGCGTACTAGAAATCATTATTTCATCAATCCAATCAGCATAGCCTTGATGGTCAGTAGCTAGATAAAGCCGCCCATCAGTTTGTAATTTTTTATGTATTAACGCTAAGAATGATTGATTAATTAGTCGTCTCTTGTGGTGCTTTTTCTTTGGCCAAGGATCAGGAAATAATATTTGTATGCCATGAAGTGATTGATCGTCTAAGTAGCTACTAATGATGCTGACTGCATCTTCCATAATAATTTGGACGTTATCAACTTGTGATTTTTCTATGTTACTTAAGAGTTGCCCAACGCCAGATTTAAATACTTCAATACCAATAAAGTTTATATCAGGGAAGTCGAGTGCATTATTCATTAGGGATTCACCGTTCCCAAAGCCAACTTCTAAAATAGTTGGATGATTATTGCCAAAGGCTTGATTAAGTTCAATTACATCGGATTTGTTAGTTAAATTTAACGCATATTTTTCATATAGCGCTTGAATGGCTTTAGATTGCCCTTTAGTTAGTCTGCCATCTCTTAAGACAAAAGATCTGATATTTCTAAGAGTTGGGTTGTCATTAGTTGGCATTGGTTAAGCCCTAGATTTTTATTATCTGTATAAATGTAATGGATTGTGGTGAAATAAGGTTAACAAATTTTTAGGGGGTAGAACATGAGATTAAAATATTTTCTCATATCAATATTTGCTTTGGGTTTTTTGATGGCGTGTACATCAGAGTCACAAGATGTCGTAAGCAATAATAGTAACGACGAGCCAAGCTATATTGTTGACGCAAGTTGGCCTAAAACGCTGCCTAACTTATGGAAGAATGGCGGAATTACAGGATTAGCTGTTGATTCGGATGATAATGTTTGGATATATAACCGACCCAGGGATATTACAGCGTTAGAGCTTCATGCTGAGTATGGTGTTGCTGAGTGCTGTGCTATGCCACCGTCAATGATTCATTTTGACAGGAATGGAAATGTCATCGGTTCATTTGATGCGCCACAAGGCCACGGTATGGATGTCGATAGCCAAGGCTATGTTTATTTAGGTAATGACACGGTTAGGAAATATGATCCAAATACCGGTGAAGTGGTTGCCGAGATAGAAAGAGCGCCAGAAAGAGAGAATGGCGCGGGAGTTGGACTACCGGCATGGCCGCCTGAGCGTTTCCTAGGAATTGGCGCCGGCAACGGACTGGGTCCGATTGCAGGTTTCATCAATACTCAAAATCGAGTCAGGAATCCAGAAACGCCCGCACCAGATGCTGAGCAGCTTGCTAGACAAGCTATGCAACAGCAAGCGAGAATGGAATATAGGATGAAGTATCCACCTGAAACCCCAATGATTGTTGGTGGTCTTGAAGAGATAAGAATCATGGAAGATCTTAATGAAATCTATATTGCGGATAATTATCTTGGTGGAAGGGTGCTTGTTTTTGATTTTGAGACCCTTGAGTTCAAAAGAGGTTGGGGGGCATACGGTAAGCCGCTCGCTGAAATTAGTATCAATGATGAAGACCATGCCTATACACCAGGCGGGCCTATGGCAGCAGATTTTGTGGGCCATCTAACCTTAAATGTATCGGATGATGGTCTTGTTTATGCGGCTGATAGAAATGGAAACCGTATCCATGTGACCGATCTTGAGGGTAACTTTATTGATGAGTTTATCTTAGCGCCGTTAACTGGCATTGGTGGCTCCACAGGTGGTGTTGCCTTTTCTTCTGATTCTGAGCAGCAGCATCTATATATTTCAGATCTTACTAATAATAAGATTTGGTTTTTAGATCGTGCGACGGGTGAGGTCATTGGTGAGCTTGGTCGTATGGGTGAAAATGCCGGTGAGTTCTACGGACTCCATATGATTGACGTGGACTCAGATGGTAATATCTATACCGGTGAGGTCTTTGCAGGTGAGAGAGCCCAAAGGTTTGTTCCTACTTCAAGCGAAAGAGGACAACTCATTCAGCAGGTCTACAATCTAGAGTATTAGTAAAACCGTTCTAGGGGTTGCTTATTGAAGCAGCCCCTAGGCTAAGTTAAATGAGACTTCGATCCCCTCAATGATAAATTCAATCGCCAGCGCCCCTAGCAGTAACCCAAATATTTTTTCAGTTACCGTGATGATGGTGGGGCCAATATATTTTCCAGCCTTAACAGCAAACATTAAGGCGATTAACGCCAAAAGACAGTTGATAAGAATAGGTCCATAGGAAGTCATATAAGCATTAATATCATTACCTTTATTTCCACCCAGCAAGAGTGCGGTAGCCAGCGCTGCGGGTCCCGCCATAAGAGGTATGGCTAATGGGAACACGGCAACTGATGTGATAGTTTCATCATCAAGCGCAACTTCGGCAGTGTTATTTTTTCGACCACTTCGCTTGTTAAAAACCATGCTAGCGGCAATCGCGATAAGAAATAGCCCGCCTATAATCTTAAAGGAGCTCATTCGAATACCCATGCTATCAAGCATCGTTACCCCAAATAACCAAAAGACACTGAGTAGAATTAATGTGGTAGTCACGGCCTTGAAAGCTATGAGCCGTTGATCGGCTTTTGAGTAACCCCTGGTTAGATTGATAAATATAGGGATGAGCATGATCGGGTCAATGGCAATGAAAAGCAGCAGTGTCGCCTCTAAAAAACTGTCTATCATGATTGGAGTATAGACTTATAATAAGTATTATTAAAACAAATACTCACTCTGGAGAAGTCATAAAAATCATAGTTACAGGTGCGGTCGGCTTTATTGGAATGCACGTGGCAAGACAGCTGCTTGAGCGAGGGGACGAGGTCCTAGGCATTGATAATCTTAATGATTACTATGATCCAGCGCTAAAACTAGCTCGCCTAGAACAGCTAAAGACATTTAGTAACTTTTCATTTATTCAATGTGATATCTCAGATCAAGATCATCTGAATAATATTTTTAGCGACTTTAAACCTAAAAAGATCGTGCATCTAGCGGCGCAGGCAGGCGTCCGATACTCCTTGATTAACCCATTGGCTTACGGAAAGAGTAATTTATCAGGATTCCTAAACATCCTAGAAGCATCAAGAACTCATCAAATAGCGCACCTTGTATTTGCTAGTAGTTCAAGCGTCTATGGTAATTCGAATCAATTGCCCTTAAGTGAGGATCAAATCATCGCCAAGCCAATTTCATTATATGCCGCAACCAAGGCCTCTAATGAGTTAATGGCCTATAGCTATAGCCATCTTTACGGATTAAAAGTGACCGGTCTTAGGTATTTTACCGTCTATGGTCCTTGGGGGAGGCCCGATATGGCGCCATGGATCTTTACCTCAAAACTATTAAAGGGCGAGCCGATAACCGTCTTTAATCATGGGGACATGATCAGAGACTTTACTTACATCGATGATGCGGCTGAGGCTACGGTTAGGTTACTGGATGCGGACCTTAAAGAGGGCTATAACATAGTTAATATTGGACACTCTCACCCAGAAAAATTAATGGATTTTATTGGGGCACTAGAAAAAAGCTTAACCTGTAAAGCAAAAATTAATTTTGAAAAGATTCAAGATGGAGATGTGACAAGTACGCATGCTAATACCATGAAATTACAATCTTTAACGAATTTTAAGCCTAAAGTATCTATGGCTAAGGGTGTCATATCTTGGGTAAACTGGTATAGAGAATACATTAAAAATTAACATTTTAATCTCTAGGACCTTTATGTGAGTGTTACCCGATATAAACTTTTTTATGATAACTAGAGCCACAAGTCAACCTCATACACCAACGGATACAGATTGGTATTTGTTGCAAAGTAAGCCTAAACAGGAGCAAGTAGCAGCCTTAAATCTTGAGAATCAGGGTTACAAATGTTATTTGCCGATGATGCAGACTGAGCGGATTAGACGTGGCAAAGAATTCGCTATTAGCCTTCCTATGTTCTCGCGATATCTCTTTATTGCGTTACAAATTGGCGATCAAGCGAAAAGTTGGTTTCCGATTCGCTCTACCTTGGGCGTCACAGGATTGGTATATTTTGGAGATCAGCCGGCTAAGGTAGAGAAAGAGTTGATCGAGCAAATGCGCCAGCACGCAGATACGAAGCCTCCTGAGCCTCTCTTTAATGAGGGTGAGCGCGTGGTGGTTTCAGACGGTCCTTATCAGGGCATAAAAGCAGTCTTCCAGGCTGCTGATGGCAATCAACGAGCCATCATCTTATTAGAGTTGCTTAGCAAACAAGTGACCATGAAGATTGATCTCTCAAGAATTAAAAAAGATCGCTAAATTTTCATTGGATACAATTTCTGATAAGTGCTAATTAACTTCATTTATTTGATTTATTAAAAAAGGTAAGTGGATTGACAACCAAGCTAAAGCTGTTATTGTTCAAACACTGAACTAATAATGATTTAGTTAATAATAGATCCACATACTGAGATAATGCGGTAGGGCGGTAGCGTGCCTAGCCCCCTTAAAATCAACCAGCAAAGCTACTTTTAAAAATTTTATGTCACGTTTAAATAACAACCAAAAAGAAGAGAGGGCCTATCAGGTTATGCAGCTGGTCGAAGCGAACCCCGACCTGACTCAACGAGAATTAGCCAAACAACTAGGGATTAGTCTCGGCTTAGTCAATTACTGTATAAAGGCTCTAATAGATGTCGGATTCATTAAGATGCAAAGCTTCGTCAAATCCAAAAATAAATTTGGCTATGTGTACGTACTGACGCCGAAGGGGATAGCCGAAAAGGCGTTGATTACCGAAAGCTTTCTTTCTCGTAAGATAGAAGAGTACAAGGCACTAAAAGAGGAAATTGAAAAGCTCAAGCAATCGATTAACGAGCATAAAACTTAGATAGCTTTCATTGGAGATTCGATAAAGGCTATTATCGGCTATTAGAATTAAAAAGTACGGATTTCCAGAATTTCTGGAGTCTATAAAAAATCAATCAACATTAATGTTAACACTATAAGAGCTTAATTATTTTGACTAAAAAAACAAAAATAACAGTGGTTGGATCTGGGTACGTAGGGATGTCCCTTTCGGTGATCCTGGCTCAGCACAACGATGTGACCGTGCTTGATATTGATACGGAAAGAGTCGATAGGATTAACAACAAGCAAACCACGATTGCTGATACAGAAATCGAGTTATTCTTAGCGGAAAAGTCACTGTCCTTGATCGCTACTTTGGATAAGCAGGCTGCCTATCAATATGCTAGCTTTATTATCGTTGCAACGCCGACTAACTACGACACCGACACAAACCGTTTTGATACTAGTTCAGTGGATGCTGTGGTTGAGGATGCTCTTAGCTTAAATCAGAACGCGTTGGTGGTCATTAAATCAACGATTCCGATGGGCCATACAAAATCGCTTCAGGAAAAGTTCAAGACTGATCGCGTTGTCTTCTCGCCAGAGTTCTTAAGAGAAGGCCAAGCCCTTAAAGATAACCTCTACCCATCACGAATCATTGTGGGTAGTCAGTGTAAGGCGGCCATTGAATTTGCTGGTCTGCTCAAGCAGGGCGCTGAAAAGGAAAATATTGAGACTCTCTTTATAGGGTCTAGAGAAGCCGAAGCGGTCAAGTTGTTTGCTAATACCTTCCTTGCCATGAGGGCGTCATTCTTTAATGAAATGGATTCCTATGCGTTAGTCCATGAACTGGACACTAAAAGCATTATTCATGGCGTGTGCCTCGATACGCGGATAGGTGATGGATACAATAATCCATCCTTTGGTTATGGCGGTTATTGCTTACCTAAGGACACTAAACAGCTGCTTGCAAATTATGGCAATGTGCCGCAGGCTCTAATTCAAGCGATTGTATCTTCAAATATCATTCGTAAAGACTTCTTGTCCGAGCAGATTATAAATAAAAACCCTAAAGTAGTTGGTTTCTACCGATTAATAATGAAAGAGGGGAGTGATAATTTTAGATCTTCAGCTATTCAGGGGCTAATGAGCAGGGTTAGAGCCGCAGATATAGAAGTCATAATCTATGAGCCAGAGCTAAATGAATCAAGTTTCGGTGGAATAAAAGTTATCAATAACTTAAGTGTATTCAAGGATATTTCGGATATTGTTGTAACTAATAGAGATTCGGAAAATTTACAGGACATAAAACACAAAGTTTTCACTCGAGATGTCTTTAACAACAATTAATAGAGTAACAGGAGAGAATTATTACACCTAATGATTCAAAAAAAATATTAGTAACTGGAGGTGCCGGATTTTTAGGCTCCCACTTGGTCGATAGGTTGTTGGCGCGTGGGGACAAGGTTATTTGTGTGGATAATCTTTACACGGGGAATGAGGACAATATTAAGCATCATTTTCCTAATAAGAACTTCGAATTTCTGAATCATGATATTACTATTCTGTTAGATGTTGTTGTTGACCAAATTTATAACTTAGCGTGCCCTGCCAGCCCTGTTCATTATCAATCTGATCCTATTCAAACATTAAAGACCTGTGTTCTGGGTGCTATGAATATGTTGGAGTTGGCAAAAGAACTTCAAATTCCAATTTTCCAAGCAAGTACCAGTGAAGTGTATGGTGATCCGTTGGTCCATCCCCAGTTAGAAACCTATTGGGGCCATGTTAATCCTATTGGAATACGAAGTTGCTATGACGAAGGTAAGCGCTGTGCTGAGACATTATTCTTTGACTACCACCGGCAACATAATGTAGACATAAGAGTTGCTCGGATTTTTAACACTTATGGTCCTCGCATGGACCCTAATGATGGAAGAGTCGTTAGTAATTTTATAGTTCAGGCACTGCAGGGCGAGGATTTAACAATTTACGGTGATGGACTTCAGACACGTAGTTTTTGTTATGTCGATGATCTTATTGAAGGGTTCCTGCGTTTTATGGATATTGCGCAGTCTGATTCCCTTCTGAAAATCACTGGGCCAATTAATCTGGGAAACCCTAATGAGTTTACTATTGCTGACTTGGCTGAGAAAGTTTTATCCAAAACTGGATCTTCATCTGCTATCGCAATGTTTCCTTTGCCTTCGGATGATCCAATGCAACGTAAACCCGATATTAGCCTAGCTAAGAAACACTTAGGTGGATGGTCGCCTAAAGTGACTTTAGAGCAGGGCTTAGTAAAAACGGAAGAGTATTTTAGGAGTATTTTGTAAAAGTGAGTATTTGTGCTGTAATTCTGGCTGGTGGGTCAGGGACTCGTTTGTGGCCTTTGTCTAGAGCGTCACACCCTAAACAGTTTTTGGCTCTGCACGATGAAGATACAATGCTTCAGGCCACATTTAAGCGTCTATCAGGCCTCGATATTCAGTCTTCTATCACTATTTGTAATGAGGAGCATCGCTTTTTTGTGGCAGAGCAGCTTCGTGAAATTGATAAGTTAGGAACGATCATTCTGGAGCCGGTAGGTCGCAATACCGCCCCGGCAATCGCAATTGCCGCACTAACAGTAAAAAATGATGAATTACTGCTTGTCCTTCCCGCTGACCATGTCATTGAAAATACAGAAGCATTTACTAAAGCAGTTAGTGCCGCTATCCCATTGGCTGAGTCTGGAAAGCTTGTGACTTTTGGTATTGAGACAGGTGAGCCTCATGCGGGTTACGGATATATTAAAAGAGGTCTGGAGCAAGATGTGGGTTTTGTGGTAGATAAATTTGTAGAAAAACCATCGATTGAATTAGCTAAAAACTATGTTAATTCAGGAGAATACTACTGGAATAGTGGCATGTTTCTTTTTAAGGCTAGTCGTTACCTTGAAGAGCTGAAGAAATTCCGACATGACATTTATGAGGCTTGTGAGGTCTCAGCGAGAGATATGCAGGCTGATTTAGATTTTTTACGGATTAATGAAGACAAATTTGCAGCATGTCCTGCCGAGTCTATTGATTATGCCGTGATGGAAAAGACAACCGATGTAGTTGTGGTGCCGGTTGATGCTGGCTGGAGTGACATAGGGTCCTGGTCATCGCTCTGGGATATTTCTAAAAAAGACAGCAATGGCAACGCTATTTGCGGGGATGTCATGCTGCACAATTCGAATAACTCCTATATTAGGACGGATGATAAATTAGTTGCGGCGGTTGGCGTTGAAGATTTGGTTATTATTTGTACTAAAGATACAGTTCTGGTCGCGCATAAAGACAGGGTTCAGGATGTAAAGATAATAGCGCAGAAATTAAGGAGCCAATCGCGCAGTGAGTGGGAGCTGCATCGTGAAGTGTATCGTCCATGGGGTAAATATGATTCCATTGACAGTGGTGGTCGCTACCAAGTCAAGCGCATCACGGTGAATCCGGGGGCAAAGCTTAGTGTGCAAATGCATCATCACAGGGCCGAACACTGGGTGGTAGTATCGGGTACTGCTAAGGTTACTAACGGTGATGAAATTTTTTTACTTTCTGAAAATGAGTCTACCTATATTCCAGTAGGAGTAGTTCATTCCCTCGAAAATCCAGGAGAAACAGTGTTGGAGTTGATAGAGGTGCAGTCTGGCAGTTATGTTGGAGAGGACGATATAGTGCGCTTTTCTGATATTTATGGGCGTTCTTAAAATCAAGAGCAATGACTAAAATTATATGTAAGGGTGACAAATTAAATGATTAAGCGGTCGAAAATTTACGTTGCTGGTCACCGCGGAATGGTTGGTTCAGCAATAGTGCGAGAACTTAAATCTCAAGGAAATGCCAACATAGTTACGCGAAGCCATTCCGAGCTTGATTTGACAAATCAAGCGCAAGTCAAAGATTTTTTTGAAGCCGAAAAACCAGATCAGGTTTATTTGTGTGCGGCGAAAGTTGGGGGTATTTTTGCAAACAATACATTACCCGCAGAGTTTATATATGAAAATTTAATGATTGAGTCTAATGTTATCCATCAAGCATGGAGAGCGGGAGTTAAAAAATTACTTTTTTTGGGTTCAAGTTGTATCTATCCAAAGCTTGCTGATCAGCCGATGAGCGAAAATGCGCTACTAAGCGGGTACTTAGAATCGACTAATGAGCCTTATGCAATATCAAAAATTGCAGGTATAAAATTATGCGAAAGCTATAACAGGCAATATGGCGTGGATTTTAGAAGTGTCATGCCTACTAACCTGTATGGTTCAGGCGATAATTATCATCCCAAAAAAAGCCATGTAATATCTGCTTTATTAAGACGGTTTCACGAGGCCAAAGTTAAAAACTTACCCGAGGTAACTCTTTGGGGCTCAGGGAATCCGAAGAGAGAATTTCTTTATGTTGATGACATGGCATCTGCAAGTGTATATGTCATGAATTTGGGTATTGAAGTCTATAGGGCACATACAGATCCTATGGTTAGTCATATAAATGTTGGCTGTGGTACTGATGTGACTATTAAGGAATTAGCTGAAAAAATTGCTGAGCTAACTTCCTATCATGGACGGATAGGATTTGATCTAACTAAGCTTGATGGAGCACCGCGCAAGCTTATGAATAGTTCTCGACTATCTTTCTTAGGCTGGCACCCTACCGTGACTCTTGATGAAGGACTATCATTGGCATACGCGGATTTTTTAGAAAATAATAAACACCTGCGATTGGGTTAAAACTATAGGGATAAAAAGTATGATTGAAGATAAAAAAGTCGCCTTGATTACGGGGGTTACTGGGCAGGATGGATCTTACCTAGCGGAGCTCTTGATTGAAAAGGGTTATGTAGTTCATGGCATCAAGCGCCGAGCTAGCTCTTTTAATACACAGAGAATTGATCATATCTACCAAGATCCGCATGTTGAGACAAATAATTTTTTTCTACATTATGGTGACTTGAGTGACTCTAGTAACTTAATTAGAATAATAAAAGATACACAACCAGACGAAATTTATAATTTAGGTGCCCAGAGCCATGTAGCGGTAAGTTTTGAAAGCCCCGAATATACTGCAGATATTGATGCTTTAGGCACACTTAGGATACTAGAAGCTATTCAAATTCTAGGATTAGAGGCGAAAACCAGATTCTATCAAGCATCTACCTCTGAACTATATGGTGAGGTACAAGAGACACCCCAGACTGAAAAGACGCCCTTTTACCCCAAAAGTCCTTATGCGGTAGCCAAGCTCTATGCGTATTGGATTGTAGTCAATTATCGAGAGTCGTATGGTATATATGCGTGTAACGGTATTCTCTTTAATCATGAAAGTCCGCGGAGGGGTGAGACGTTTGTTACTCGAAAAATAACCCGTGGTATAGCTAATATATCCTTAGGTTTGGATAATTGTTTGTATATGGGTAATTTAAATGCCTTACGTGATTGGGGGCATGCAAAAGATTACGTGCGTATGCAATGGATGATGCTTCAGCAGGAAGTCGCTGAGGACTTCGTTATAGCCACAGGCGTCCAATATAGTGTGCGGGAGTTTATTAGTTGGTCAGCACAAGAGCTCGGGTTAGAGCTCGAATTTAGCGGCGAAGGACTTAATGAAATTGGCGTCATAGTTGCTATTAATACTGACCATAAATTAGCTGTGTCGATTGGAGATGTAATTGTTAGGATTGATAAACGTTATTTTCGTCCATCCGAAGTCGATTCGCTTTTAGGGGATCCAACTAAAGCAAAGAATATACTTGGTTGGGAGACGAGTATTACGGTCAAAGAAATGTGTGCAGAAATGGTCGCCGCTGATTTTTTAGAAGCCCAAAAGCAAGCCTTAATAATTGGCGGTGGGTTTGATGTCCATCTCCCCATGGAATAGAAGTGAAAGTAGGCAGAGCCGAAAAAAAAGAATATAAAAATGTGTTTTATGGATTAAGACCCATAAGATGTGTGACGTCAAATATCAGCGATGGGTTAGAGTTCTACTGGGGGCATTGATATTTCTGTTTCGATTGAATTTCAAAAAAAACTGGGCAAATTTCGGATGGGAACTCCAGCTTTTCTCTAATGAAGTTTGAGCTAATGTAAACATGGATGGCAATATTGGACTTAATTAACATATACGGACGGAAATAAAATCAATGAAAATTTTTATTACTGGCGGAACTGGCTATATAGCAAGTCATACAGCGTTAAGTCTATTAGACTTAGGGCACGATGTGATTCTATTCGATAATTTATCAAATAGTTCAGTTGATACTGTAGGCAACATCAAAACCATTTCAAATAAAGATGTTAGCTTTATTCTTGGCGACTTAAGCGATACAAAATTGCTATCAAAAACTATTCGTGAAAATAAAATCGAGATGGTTATCCACTTCGCCGCGTTAAAAGCCGTTGGTGAATCTGTAGCCGAGCCAATAAAATATTTTCAAAATAATATCTCAGGTTCATTGTCATTGTTTGAGGCAATGAAAGAAAATAATGTGAAGAACTTAGTGTTTAGTAGCAGTGCTACAGTATATGGAGAGCCCAAATATCTTCCAATAGATGAAAATCATCCCTTGGCAGCCATTAATCCATACGGCAGATCAAAGTTACACGTTGAAGAAATATTGAAAGATTTAGCTTTCTCCGATAAATCATGGAGAATTATTTGTTTGAGATATTTTAATCCAGTTGGAGCTCATGAAAGCGGTTTAATTGGAGAAAATCCAAATGGCATCCCTAATAATTTATTTCCAATTATTAATAATGTTTTATGCGGTAAGTTAGATAAGCTAAGTATATTTGGTAAAGATTATAAAACTGCCGATGGAACTGCAATTAGGGATTATATTCATGTAATGGATGTAGCGGATGGTCATTCAGCAGCTTTAAATTTTCTTAGTAAAACAGATAAGTCATTTGAAATGTTTAACTTGGGAACTGGAAAAGGTTCATCAGTCTTAGAAATAGTTAATGCTTATGAGGATCAATCGGGGGAAAAACTGAATTTTGAATTTGTTGATAGGAGGCCTGGTGATGCGGAGCAGTGCTACGCTGACGTATCAAAAGCAACTAAGTATCTCAAGTGGGAAGCTAAACGAAATCTACAAGAGATGTGCGGTAGTGCAATAGCCTATAACAATCTCAATAAAAATTGACATTCTGATGATCTGTTTGTACCTGTAACAGCCAAAATATAGAAAAATCTTATTTATGAAAAAAATTAATGAATTACAGAATGTAAGAACTCTTCTGCATAGAATTTATTTAAAGAGTAAATTCAAGTTTGGATTGACGATATTTATTATGATCCTGTCGAGCATCTTTGAGTTGATTAGCATAGGAACGATTATTCCGTTTTTATCGTCAATAGCGGCACCGGAAGCTTTGTTAGAATCGTCAACATTCAGAATAGTTATCGAAGCTCTCAATATCAAAAATCAAGCCGAACTCATTTTATATATGACAATTTTGTTTTGCAGCTTTGCGGTAGTGTCCGCTATCGTAAGAATTCTCAATTTGAGGATGATGACGTTTTTTTCGTTCAGGTCCGGCCATCAGATGGGAGTTGAAATATTTTCAACAATTATAAATAAAGAGTTCATGGAAATTCAGAAATTTACTAGCGGTGAGGTGATTAATAATGTTACACGAAAAGCAGACAGCTTAATCTATGAAAATCTCTTCCCAGCATTCACTATTATAAACACCGTAGTTCTTGGATCCATGATTTGTTTGCTTTTGCTTTTTGTTGAACCTTTTGTTACAACAATAGCATTCATTTTTATAGCTTCTTTTTACTTTGTTATTAACCTAAAAGTCAGGTCCCAATTATTTACAAATAGCCGGATTGTGGTCACCGAGAGTAATCGACTAATTACTGTCATACAAGATTCACTTGGAGCTATTCGAGACGTTATATTATATAGATTACAAAGGTCTTTTGTACTTGAATATGTAATTAGGGATTCAAAACTTCGTGAGGCTCAGGCCCGAAATCAAATCATAGCAAGCCTTCCGAAATTCCTGGTAGAAGCTTTAGGGATGATTGTGTTAGCCTCAGTTGGATACTTTTATGCAAATTCCACTCAAACATCTCAATTAGTAATTCCTGTTTTAGGAGCTTTAGCATTTGGGGTGCAAAAATTATTACCTCTTGTCCAACAAACATTTCATGCCCTATCAAGCCTTAAGGCTGGATCTGTTTCTCTAGATGATATCTTAGAGATCATCTTACATTCAACGGTAAATAATTTAAATAATAATGTGGCAGTATTGGGGTTTAAAGACAAAGTTGAATTAAGAAATATTACATTTCGCTATGAGAACGAGTCGGCAGTAATTTTCGATAATATCAATTTAACTGTTAGTAAGGGAGCTAGAATTGGCATAGTGGGTGTGACGGGCAGCGGTAAAAGCACCTTAGTAGATTTGATATCTGGTTTACTTTCTCCGTCTAGCGGCAGTATCGTGGTTGATGGCACCACTCTAACACCTGAGCTAAGGTTGGCGTGGCAAAAGAATATGGCTTACGTCCATCAATCGATTTATATCATTAATGGAACATTATTAGAAAATCTATCTTTTTTATCTCAGACGACAGATGCCGATTATCAATGGGCCCAACAATGTGTGATCACAGCTTGCCTTGATCAGGAGATAATTGATAAATACGGGATAAATAATCGCCTTGTTGGAGAGGGAGGCAATAAGTTATCTGGAGGCCAAAGGCAGCGACTTGGTTTGGCGAGAGCGTTATACAGAAACGCAAAAATTCTGATACTTGATGAGGCAACGAGTGCTATTGATTCTGCAATGGAAAAGAAAATAATGGGAAATATTTATAGGCTAGACCCTGAAATAACTATTTTCATAATTGCACATCGCTTGGAATCCTTAGGTAATTGTAAGACAATATGGACCGTTGAAGATGGTCTTGTGAAAACTAGAGGAAAATAGTATGCAGGTAGTAATTTTAGCTGGTGGGTATGGAACTCGAATATCTGAGGAAAGCCACGACAAACCTAAGCCAATGATTGAAATAGGTGGTAGACCTATTTTATGGCATATTATGAAAATGTATTCGTTTTACGGGTTTAACGATTTCATAATATGTTGTGGATACAAAGGGCACGTGATTAAAGACTATTTCCAGAGCTACACTCTCATTAACTCTAATTTTAAAGTTAATCTAAAGAGCGGGCTTACCAGTATCCTTAATAGTCCAGAAGAAGATTGGAACGTCCAGCTCATAGATACGGGCATAGATAGTATGACTGGCGGTCGATTGAAAAGAATTGAACCCTATTTAGAGGGTGAAGATTTTCATATGACATATGGAGATGGATTGTCAGATATAAATCTACGCGACTTAGTTAAGCATCATAAGAATGAGGAAGTTCAGGCATCAGTTACAGCTATCAAACTTCCTGGAGCTGGAAGATTTGGAACGTTAAAAATCAATGATAAAAATATGGTAGAGACATTTGATGAAAAGCGAATTGAAG
>Ga0114996_10000768_pt1 | contig 44631 bp, 40 predicted proteins | sample ArcticOcean_MG_C_4_FD_87039 | JGI IMG/M metagenome (GOLD analysis project Ga0114996, IMG submission 87039) | Marine microbial communities from western Arctic Ocean - ArcticOcean_MG_CB4_134 | ecosystem: Environmental > Aquatic > Marine > Oceanic | place: Arctic Ocean: Canada Basin | collected... | reverse complement strand
AATTGGAAGGCGATACCGAGTCTGCCGCAGCGGCTAGCTTTCTGAAGCAGTCTTTGGGTGTATCGTCCACGGTTGTCGACTCGACGACTCGTGATCGCATCACGCAGCGGACATTGGAACATTTGGAACTCGTGCGGCGATCGCTGCTTCCGGCAATCTTATTTGGCGTTCCTCTGGGAGTGTTCGCGGCCAGGAGACGACGGCTCGGCCAGATCGTGTTGGCTACGACTGGCATCATCCAGACCATCCCTGCATTCGCCTTACTGGTCTTGTTGATGCCACTGGCCGTATGGAGCGGTCTTGAAAGTGTCGGCGTGGGATCGGTGACGGCGATCGTTGCGCTGTTTCTTTATAGCCTTTTACCGATCGTACGCGGCACGCACTCTGGACTGACGGGAATCGATCCGGCGCTGCTTGAATCAGCGGAAGTGCTTGGGCTGTCAAATTGGTATCGGTTGATCCACATCAAATTACCCTTGGCCTCACGAGGAATTCTTGCCGGAATCAAGACCGCGGCCGTGATCAACGTGGGCTTTGCCACGCTCGGTGCATTGATTGGCGCGGGGGGATATGGGCAACCGATCCTGTCGGGCATTCGCCTCGCGAGCACCGAACTGATGCTCGAGGGCGCCATTCCTGCCGCCCTGTTAGCGATTGCCGTACAATATGCGTTTGAATTACTGGAGCTAGCGGTCGTCCCGAAGGGACTGAGGCTCCGGCCAGCCAGGCAGCCGAGTTGATGCCAAATTGGTAACAGAACAACTCAACCGAAGCGTCCCATTAAGCTGCCAGATTGTTCGAATCTCGTCCCGCGACAAGGAGAACACGATGCCCAAGGCGATTTGGAACGGCGCAACGCTCGCCGAGAGCAACGAAACCCAACAAGTCGAAGGGAATCACTATTTTCCGCCCGACTCACTCGACGACCAGTATTTCCGCCCCTCCGACCACACCACCGTCTGCGGTTGGAAGGGTACGGCAGGGTATTACGATGTTGTCGTTGACGGCGAAGTGAACCAGCAGGCTGCCTGGCACTATGCCGAGCCGAAGCCAGAGGCCGAGAACATTCGTGGCTACGTTGCTTTCTGGAAAGGCGTAAGTGTCGAACCATGACTCGTTCCACTGCAGATACGGCTGACACGCTACCAGGTGCAAATGGCTCAACGGCCGACCGCGCAACTCGAATTGCCGAGTCGTATCGTCGCGTGCGTGGTTTCTCGGATCGTGTTGCCGATTTGCTATCGCCCGAAGACTGCGTGATCCAGTCGATGCCTGACGTGAGTCCTACACGTTGGCATCTGGCGCATGTGACGTGGTTCTTCGAGACTTTTGTACTCAAGTCGCGCACTGATTATTCGTCGTACGATGAGCGTTTTTCATACCTCTTCAATTCCTATTACAACGCGATCGGCCAGCAGTTCCCGCGTTCGCAGCGAGGCCTGCTGTCGCGACCAACCGTTGCTGAGATCCGCGATTATCGTCGCCATGTTGACGACGCCATCACCGCGCTGCTTGAAGCCGGCGACACGGTTAATGATGAGGCCTTAGACGTGATCGAGCTCGGGTTGCATCATGAGCAACAGCACCAAGAACTGATGCTTACTGACATCAAACACGTATTTTCCGTCAATCCGCTTCAGCCGAGTTTGTTCGACGCCCGGCCGCTGTCGACCGAAGCGACGCCAAAGCATGAATGGTTTGATGTGGACGAAGGACTCTACGAAATTGGCCACGACGGCCAAGGGTTTTCCTATGATAACGAAATGCCCCGACATCGGGTCTTTCTGGAAGCGTTCGCCTTGCGTTCCCATCCGGTGACCGCGGGACAGTATCTCGAATTCTTGGCCGACGACGGATATCGCCGGCCCGAACTGTGGTTGTCGTTAGGATGGCAAGAACTACAGGACCACGGCTGGAAAGCACCGCTCTATTGGCAGGAGCGAGACGGGGAGTGGTCACACTTCACGCTCGGCGGATTATTGCCGGTGGATACGTCTCTGCCAGTCTGTCACCTCAGCTACTTCGAGGCGGATGCCTACGCCCGTTGGGACGGTGCGCGACTGCCGACCGAGGCCGAGTGGGAAGTGGCCGCCGATTCCAGCAAGATAGAAGGGCATTTCGCCGACACGTTGATGGACCACACAGCGGCCGTTCATCCTGCGGGTCGGCCGGCTGACAATCGACATCTTTCGCAGTTGTTTGGCGACGTATGGGAATGGACCGCGAGTTCGTATTCGGCGTATCCGGGCTACCGGTCGTCGCCGGGTGCACTAGGAGAATATAACGGCAAGTTCATGTGCAATCAGTATGTCCTGCGCGGCGGTTCGTGCGCTACGCCGTCGCGACATGTCCGCCACACTTATCGCAACTTTTTCCCACCCGAAGCTCGCTGGCAATTCTCCGGACTACGGCTGGCTCGCGATCGGATGGCCTAGTGCTCGACGGCGAAATGCAGCACGGCAAACTGTTTTCGCTCGTCAGTCCAATGTTTGTGCAGCGAGAGACCCGCGGTTGCCGCATACTCGGCAAACTGCTCGATTTCATATTTGTGCGAGTACTCGGTATTCACGCCTTCACCGGCGGCGAATTCGATCGACTCTCCGTCGATCGTGACGACCTGATCGCGAGCGCTCACCAGGCCAATCTCCACCCGTCCCAGTTCCTGGTTGTATTTGGCGATGTGTTGAAACTCATCAAGATCGAAATCGGCGTCCAGTTCACGATTGATACGATGCAGCAAATTCAGGTTGAACTCCGCAGTCACGCCTTGCGCATCGTTGTAAGCTGCCTCAATGACATGCGGTTCCTTTTTCAGGTCGATGCCAATCAATAGGCCACCGCCGGTGCCACACAAGGGAGAAATAAGCCGGAGCAACCGCTTTACTTCGTCGGGATGAAAGTTGCCGATGGTCGAGCCTGGAAAGTAGACGGCGGCATGCGATGACTGGCGTGTCGAAACAGGAAGTTCAAACGGCTGAGTGAAGTCCACGCATACGGGCAAGAATTCGATGTGCGGGTAAGCAAGGGAGAGCGCATTGGCCGTGTCCTGCAGGTGGTCTCGCGAAATGTCCACTGGGACATATGCCGCTGTATTCTCCAAGTGATCGAGCAACAAACGCGTCTTCACACTACTGCCACTGCCATATTCCACTAACATCACTTCTGGCCCGATCTGCGTTGCCATCTGAGGCGCGAACTTCTTCATGATCTCCAGTTCAGTACGGGTTAGGTAATACTCTGGTAGTTCGCATATGGCGTCGAACAGGCGAGAACCGCGTTGATCGTAAAAAAACTTGCACGGCAGGCGCTTCTTGTCGGCGCGTAGGCCGTCGAGAACCTCGTGAAGAAAATTCTCAACCACCGGCTCGAGATCCAAGAGACCAACACCTGGTAATTCACTGCTCATAGTCATCCCGCGATCAACGTCCGCCGGGCACCGTCTTACCAACGTCCCAACTGAGGCCTACGAGTTTGTAGTATATGAAGTTCCGATAGTAGCACTTTGGCCAAGGTTTACTACCCACTGCGACGAGAGTCGACCCCGAAGATAATCGCAGGCATCTGTTTTCCAAGGGTGGAATGGGATGCCCCAGTTTTCTGTACCAGGCGTTATGAGAGTATGGGCTGGGTAACGGTTAGGGTGGTTTCTGCTGTGCTGCTGCGAACTCTGATGGGGTCTGGTAGCTCAAGCTACTGTGAGGCCGCTCTTGGTTGTACTCCTCCCGGTGTCGCTTGGCGAACCACCGCGCTTCTGCCAGATTCGTGAACTCCTCAACGTTCAATAGCTCGTCTCGTAGGCGTTGACGACTGCGAGGAAGGTTCGGGATTTGTATGGTCCATCAGGAATTCCTTTCAGGGGTATTATTTCGCCCCCGCTCGGAATCCGCCAGTCATGGGCTATCGCACGTATGGATCAGCTTGGCACCGGAGGCAGACCGGTTGCTGGTTCTTCGCGGTGCCGGACCTCAGAAGAGGAGGGCGAGCCGGTGGGCACGATCACGAAAAAGTGACTGAGTGGAGCGACCCGAGAATTGAGGTGCCTACCTTTTTCGTCCCCATGCCAACGACGACTGGTAAGTCAGCTGGAGCGTTCTGTCAGGCTTTCTTTGTACATTTTTCGATGATTTCTTGCCATTCGGAAAAATTGCCAAATAGAAGGAGTTGTATAAGATCTGCGATCTTCCTGTGATATTGATTCTCCTGCGAGAGATGTATAGTTTTGGCAAACATAAGAGAATGCCTCAGGAATATTCATTCGCGCAGTCTTGAGATTCATCTCTACAGTTTCTCGCAAAGTTGAACAGAACTGTATGGGATATCTTTTCTGAAAGAGGATAACTCCTTTATCAATTTTGTTGCTAATCTGGTGGATAGTAAATCCCGTTTCCTTTCTTCCTTCATAAATTGGCCAAATGATGCTCTGGGCCCCCTGGAAGTCTGGAAGTATTTCAGTGTGGATGTTGACCATGCCAAACTTCGGTATCGAAAATACACTCTTAGGAATGTAACCATTGCCGAGCGAAAGACCCAAATCCGCATTGGCCTGCCTAAAGGCTTCCTCTGTTGTTTCGCAATTGATAAATGGTGTTTCTGATAGCCCAACGTTGAAGTCTCTACAGACCATATGAATATCGTCCGCATCTTTATCGGCATACCAATCTCGCATTCTGATACCATTCAAAGCACCGAGAAATCCGATTTTGATTGCCTTGCGACATTTACGCCTTAGGTTCCTTTTTCTATCTGGAGAAAGTCCATGCGCCACGACCAGCTTTACGACATCTATGTTTCTATTGTTACACAATGCAGGCAGAACCCTTGACGCAATTCCTCGCACGCCTGAAGTGAGGACAACAATCCTCATGCTTTCGCCTCCATGTTGCCTCTCGCAAAATACACGACGTGTGAGATTGGCCAGTGTACTTCAAAATGATGTCTGGGGATGCTGAAAATGTCCGTCTGACCGGGCAGAACAGTGCCCCTGTAGGCACCAAAGCAAGCTGTGTAACCTGCCGTTTTCGCCATCTCTAACGAAATATCATCGGCATCAGTTAATTTCCCATACGGCCACGATATATACTTGCACTCATAATTCAGCATCGCCTCTAATTCCGTTCTTGAGCCAAGGACTTCATCTTCTAACAAACGAGCATCGTGCGATATTTCGGAAAATCGAGCATGGGTTTTGGTGTGTGAACCAATTTCATACCCGAGGGAAAGCATCTCTTTTAAATCTTCCACCTTTAGCATTTCGATTGCAGCATTGTAGCCGGTGGTGCTTGTGCAATAGGATTGCGTTTTACTCCAACTGGCCCCAATCAAGGACGAAGGAACGAAGAATATGGCAGGAACCTTATGTGATATTAGAACGGGGAGGGCGTTTGTGAAATTGTTCCGAAATCCGTCGTCGAAAGACAAATGATAGTATCGCCGATCGATTTGTCTTTTCCCTTGTAACATTTGAATGCATGTGTCTGTATCAACAAAGTGCCCAGTCGCCTTTAGCCTTACAATCAAGCGTTCAAAATCATGCGTCTGGTCATCGAAGACATAGTGACAATAGAGGCACCGGAGAAAACAGGGGTCGGAGTTCTGGTTCACTACAGAGGAAACAGATAGTACAGCGTTTCTCAGAAAGGATCGAGATTTTTGGATAACGTCACGGGGAAGCGGTGCCGCTTGTCGCAGTTTCGTTGCGTACTCGTTGGCATTCACCTTTTTCACTTTCACTCCATATCGCGGGAGAGAATTAAAGCACTGTTATGGCCGATTTTGTTCTGGTGGGCGTGTTGCTGTTCGTACGCGCTCGGAATTTCCATAGCGCCATCAATGCGAAAACAGAAACGTATAGCGATGCGCGACGCCGCGAAGGCGACGTCACACATTCCGCCTAGCACCACCCGATCAGTCATGTCAAAACCAAGACGCGCGCTGCCGAGCGGCTCGCACATGTCGGCCACTACTTTTTGACCCGCACCAGTTTCATGATGCGACCTGCTCTGTTCCAGTCCTGGACATAGAGGTTGCCGTCTTTGTCCCAGTAGGATCCGTGGGTGCCGGCGAAGACGCCCTCGATCCACTTCGACTGCGGGATGTTGTAGTTTCCTCCCAGGCGAGGATTTTTGTTCTCGCCAACCGTCGAGATGAGCTTGTTTTCCTTGTCGAGAATTACCAGACGACCCTTCAGATCGGGAACCGCGACATAATCACCCTGAACCGCCACCGAGGTGGGCATCCCCAGACCGGTGATCACCACGCCGATGAATTTTCCGTCGAGACCGTAATGTAGCAGCCGGCCCTTGGGACGGTGGTTGCGATCGCAGATCAACAGACGCGGCGGATCATAGCGCGTGTCGAGCGTCATGCCGTGGGCCGTGTTGAACTCTTTCTCGCCGTTCCCCCTTTTGCCGAAGTGAGAGAGATACTTGCCGGTCTTGTCATAACGGAAGATCACGTTGCTCGCGTAGCCGTCCGACAGATAGATATCGCCATTGGGGGCGACCGTGATCGCCGTGGGGTTGAACCGGCCCTTAAGGCCCGACTCTTTGGGGAACTTCAATCGCAGCACGATCTTGCCGTCGCGGACGTTGAACTTGATGCCCTCGGCGTTGGCGTTACGCGCACCATAGATAAACTCGTCATCACCTTCGACGCGGATCTCCATGTCGTGGAGCCTCGAGTAGCCCTTGCCTAGATACTCCTTGATTACTTTCCCGTCCGGTGAAAAGATCACGACGCCCTTATCGGCACTCGTATAGACATTGCCCGCCTTGTCGACGACGACGGCACCATGCGTTGGGCCGAGCGCCGAGTTTCCGTCGGGACGCAACCCCCAGCCCGGCACGGTGTCGAAGGTCATGATGCCCTGGCCGGTTCGCACCGGTTTGACTTCCTTCTTCGCCTTTTCTTCTGCTGAGGCAAAGAGCGGCAAGCTTAGGACGAGAGTGATGGCAATAAGTTTCATGCAGGTTTTCATATTCGAGGCTCCAGTTGATTCTGTCGGTGTGATTATTCGTGGGGCAGGTTTGTAACCTGCCTTAGTCTCTGGCAGGTTACAAACCTGCCCCACGTCGATTTGCTCGGCGTCCCTCCGCGAAAGCTCCCATAGTATCGAGTCTGGTACCTCAAATATCAACTCCCGGAGGCGGTCCCGGGAGGTTTCACGGCATTTGCGGCCTTAGAAATGCCCTGCTAGCACGCAAAATTACAACTTCAAAACTCACGCTTCGGGTTACAATTCCTGCACGAAATCAATCTTGAACCGCCCTCGACTACTTTCCGACAAGCTGGAACGCCTTCTCGGCGTGTGACTTATTGACGGCGGCACGGCAGATGAACACAGGGCGACCAGCGGGAGCTCGGCGAAAACCGCTTCAGTGTGGATTCACGTGATCATTAACCATGCAGTCTTCAGCGAACACGCCAAACGCCGGTGCTAGCGGATGCTAGCAACTCGTCAATCCTGTGTTGACCTGTGTCCTCCTGATTTGGTACATCCCGGCGGAATTATCGGTGTTTTAACGGTTCGCCTGCGCCGGCCCTTAAGGGGGTTGATCGTCAGGGAGGGAAATCATGGCAAGTATTCGTGGAAGTCGAGTCGTTGTTACCGGAGGAGCCGGCTTTCTTGGGGGCGCGGTCTGCGATCAATTGCAGCAGTACGAACCAAGCGAAGTCTTTGTGCCGCGCAGCCGGGACTACGACCTGCGCGACGCCGCAGCGATCAATCGCTTGTTCGACGACGCTCAGCCAGAGGTCGTGATTCATCTTGCGGCCGTCGTCGGTGGTATCGGCGCCAATCGCGCGAATCCAGGGCGGTATTTCTATGACAACGCGATCATGGGAATCCAACTCATGGAGCTGGCCAGGCAACGCGCTGTCTCGAAGTTCGTCGCGGTCGGCACGATCTGCTCTTATCCCAAGCATACCCCCGTCCCGTTTCGCGAAGAGGACCTGTGGCGCGGCTATCCCGAGGAAACCAATGCTCCTTATGGCTTGGCGAAAAAAATGTTGCTTGTTCAGGCGCAGGCTTATCGCCAGCAATACGGAATGAATGCGATCACGCTGCTGCCCGTGAACTTGTACGGTCCGCGAGATAACTTCGATACCGAGAGCAGTCATGTGATCCCGGCGCTTATTCGTAAGGTAATCGAAGCTCGCGATCAAAGAGTGGGACATATCGATGTATGGGGGAGCGGGGAGGCGTCTCGCGAATTCATCTTCGTCCGCGACGCAGCCGATGCGATCCTTCGCGCCACCGATGGCTATGACAAACCTGAACCACTCAATATCGGGACAGGGCACGAAATCTCGATTCGTGATCTCGCCGAACTCATCTGCGAAATCGCAGGCTATGACGGACAGTTGCGGTGGGACACCAGCAAACCGGACGGCCAACCGCGGCGCTGCCTCGATACGACGCGAGCCCGGGCGGAACTTGGCTTTGAAGCTCGAACTTCGCTGCGCGAGGGACTGACGGAGACCATCCGGTGGTGTGCGCACCAGACGAACAGTTCGGCCTATGCGAAGGCTGCGTGACGAAGATCGCCTGCCAACAATTTCTCGACTCTCGACCAAAATTATCTCTGTATGCCGTGAGATAGGGAATGCTTTCGTCCACCCGGGAAACCATTCAGCTTTTTATCCGCCTCAAGAAACCATCGCTGCGCAATCGATTTCCGAATAACACTCACACGCGAATACAATCGATGACCAAGGTCGCGTTTTTCTGGTCTCATTTACCTGCTTATGCTCAATCTTGCCTAAGGGAGTTGGCCACACGTGAGGAGATTGATCTCCACATATTTTCCATTGGCGAACCGCCGGCATTTTTTCGTACCGACGTTTCAGAGTTTCGATGCCTGCGGACTGATAAAAAGGGACTTTGTCAGGACGTCACTCGTATTGTCAACGAGGAGAAAATTGACGTCGTTGTTGGTTCCGGCTGGAATCACCAGGGGCTACTTCGAGCCATTCAAGTCACGAAAAAAGGCAGGGACCTCCTGGCGATCTGTCTGGCCGATACTCCCTGGAAAGGAAGTCTGACTCAGCAAGTAAGAGCGCTTTTGGGTCGAGTCAAACTCAGCAAGATTTATGATGTCATGTGGGTGCCGGGTGCCCGTTCATTACCGCTAGCAAAGCTGCTTGGTTATTCCGGAACGCGAGTTTGGCAGAATCAGTATTGTGCAGATACTGACCGTTTCCTGGAACATGGCAAGCAGCGAATCGCGGAAAAACGTTGGCCCGAGTCTTTTGTCTTCGCGGGACGACTTGTCGAGGAAAAAAACATACATGGCCTAATCAAGGCGTTCGCGCTCTATCAACAACAGGTAGACCATCCATGGCGATTAACCATCGTGGGAGATGGGCCTTTGAGTCGCCTAATACCGTCGACTGATCCACGGATTGACTGGCGGGGTGCACGAAGTCCCGACGAGGTCGCAAAAATATTCACCGAATCAGGCGGTTTTGTCTTGCCGAGCCTGTTTGAACCATGGGGTGTTGTTGTTCACGAGGCGGCCTGTACAGGTTTGCCGCTCATTGCGAGTCAAGATGTCTGTGCAACCGCAGAACTCGTCAGAGATGGATACAACGGACGTATTGTTGCAGCCGATTCGACTCGGCAACTGGCGGCTGCGATGCAATGGTTGTCGAGTCACGAAAACCTATCGCAACTCGGGGCCAATAGTTTCAATATCGCACAGACCAATACCGTACAGAATTGGGCGGACATGTTTCTCTGTCGGCTGAACGAAGTTCGCGACGGACGAGAATGATCTTCCGCTCGGGCACCCTGCCGAATTGACTGAAGTCGACCTAACTACGAATGAAACGCGATAGCGAGCAATTGTGTCTTTAGCCACAACTATCGAGCCACCCCGATTACAAATACGCCAAGCCGCGGCGAGCGCCCAGTTCGTGGGTCGATTCGCAGCAATTTTCATGATGGGCGCGTACTTCCTGCGTTCTTCCGCTTTCGCCGTGTCGATCTACACGTATGACGTGCCCGAGGAATATTTTTGTTATGGTTCGCTGATTCTGGCGGCGGCGTATCATCTCACTTCGCGCGGCAATCGGATAAACGCTCCCGTCCTGCTTGGAATACTTGCGGTTTCGATGTCTGTGTTGCTGTCTTTGGATCCACGCGAATCACTAATTCGATGGGTGGGCTGGGTGCTGATCATGGCATCGGGAGGCGGTCTTATTGTTGGGTCCAGTGTGCGGGTATTCCGGCAGAAGACAATCGAATACGCAATCTGGTGGGTCCACATCATGACCTGCGGAACGGCGCTGGCAGCCGTGACGGGAATTCGGTTTCCGGGACGCGGGGTGTATTGGGGAATCATGGACCACAGTCAAGTGCTAGGTCCCATCGCAGCACTCTCTGCGTTAGATGCCTTGAGGCGGTTCATGGTCGCTGGAAGAAAAAAATGGCTGACGATGTTCGTAATCGCCGTGCTCGTGTCATTGCTTGCATCATCGCGTGCAGCGCTGCTGGGACTTGGTATTGGTGTCCTTCCGATCACAAAGATGGCTGGATCCCGTGGCCATTTCATCGCGGCCGTGGTTTTCGCCTTAGCACTACTTGGGTATTTCCTTATCCTGTACGATCGCCAAGTCGAGTCCTATCTCATATCGCGGAGCACCACGGTAGCGTCCGGAGTGATGAACAAAGGGCTCGGAAATACCCGCGCGGAGTTGTGGGGCGAACGGTGGAGGGAGTTTCAGTCCTCGCCGTACTTTGGTACTGGATTTGCGATGGGGGGGCGAGAGTCCGAGGGAGTCGCGGACGCTAGTGTGATGGGAGAGCCAGGGTCTGGGTATCTCGCCGTTTTGTCTTCGACGGGATTGGTGGGGGTGGCCGGCATTCTGTTAATCGTCGGTCACTTAGTCTTATGCCTGCGTAAGAATTGGAATGCGATCCCGAGAGAAGCCCGGATATTCATTATGTCATGGGGGGCATTTTGGGCCGTCCACCTCAACTTCGAGGGATACACCGTATCAGTCGGCAGCCTCCTTTGTCTCGTGATGTGGACTTTCCTAGCCTACGCGCTTGATCAGGCGAGACCGCAATCAAGGTAGGTAGTGGCTTAGAGACGCGAGTTCAAAGCGAGTCTTTCCAACGAAGGAATCATCATGATTTCCGCGATTCATACCGTTCATTCAGTCGAGCCTTCGTGGGGTGGTCTCGCCTACGTTGTACCACAACTTTGTCGATCGTTGTACGATCATGGCGTACGTACCCGATTGGAAACGCGAACCTACACTAACGAGCCTCAGCAAGACCAACTTGAGGCGGACGTCAGCAGCAACAAAGAAAGGACCTGTCGATTTGATGCTCGACAGCGAGACGAAGGACCGCAAGTCGATCTGATCCATAATCACGGAATCTGGCTCCCCGTTAATCATCTGGCGACCAGATTGGCCCGCCGCCTTCAGGTACCGCTGATCTTGAGTCCTCACGGAATGGTTGAACCCTGGGCAATGCGACATCGGGCCTGGAAAAAGCAACTCGCCTGGTGGCTGTATCAGCGGCGCGACCTTCGTGCCGTGACGGTCTTTCACGCGGCAAACCAGTCCGAGGCGTTGAGCGTTCGCCGTCTCGGCCTATCCCAGCCCGTCGCAGTGATTCCCAATGGTGTCGAGGTGCAACCGCTTGGCGCCACGGACGACATACCGACCACAAACCAGCGCACGGCGCTGTTTCTTTCTCGCATCCACTCGAGCAAGGGACTGTTGAATCTCGTCGCCGCGTGGAATCAGGTACGTCCCGAGGGTTGGACGTGTGTCATTGCCGGGATGGACGAGGGCGGACATCAGGCGATCGTCGAGCGCGCGGTGCAACGTGCTGGGCTCGATAAACAGTTCCGATTCGTCGGACCTATCTACGGCGACGACAAATGGCAGTTGTATCGCTCTGCGGACTTATTTGTCCTGCCAACGTTTAGCGAGAACTTTGGGGTCGTGGTCGCCGAAGCGCTGGCGTCGCAAGTTCCCGTGATCACAACCAAGAGGGCGCCGTGGAAATGCCTCGAGGCGAACCGATGTGGCTGGTGGGTTGAAGTAGGAGCCGAACCACTCGTCGCGGCACTCAAAGCAGCCACTTCGTTGTCAGATGTTGAGCGATCAGCGATGGGTGCTCGAGGACGTGATCTGGTAACACAACGTTTTCGCTGGGAACAGATTGGTAGTCAGATGAAGGAAGTTTATACCTGGATGTTGGGCGGGGGGTCGCCGCCAAGTTGCGTGATGACGTCGTAGAAGGACCATAACGCGCCGTCTATTGATGCCTGCATGGTCAATGATCGCTGGTTTTCGTCTCAGAACCAGTTTTCGCCGGGCTTCCGTTGGTCGCCCTACGTTCATTCGCCGCCCAGCCGTCAATAATATCAAAATGGATTCCCGTCTTGAAAATCACTATCATTAACCAGTTTTATCCGCCAGATCTCAGCCCGACAGGCAAGCTGGCCCAGTCGCTGGCCGAACATCGAGCGGGTCAAGGTGATGAAATCACGGTGATCGCCGGGACGGGATATGCCGGTCCAAGTCAGGCCGTCGCAGTTCGAGACGCGACCACTAGATCGCGCTCGGTGAACGTCTGGCGCATCTGGACTCCGCGATTGGGTAAAGCGTCGATCTGGCGTCGTATGACGGACTACGCGGTGTTCTTTGCCTTGACCGTGTGGGCCTCGGTGCGACTTCCCCGACAGGACGTGATTATCTGCCTAACGACGCCTCCCTTTATTGCGATCGCTGGGTTCATGCACAAAACACTCCACCCACGGACGCGATTAATTCTCTGGAATATGGATTGTTATCCGGAGGTCGCAGAGCGCGCGGGAGTCATTCGACCGGGCGGTGTGATGAGCCGAACGATGCAGTTTCTAAACCGTTGTCTAGAATCCGTACTCGATCACACGATCTGTCTAGACAGCGCGATGCGAGATCTAGTGCTATCGCGACGATCAACACGGACCAAAATTCGAATGGAGGAAGAGAGTCGTACCGAATCTGACTCTGAACGCAACTCGCCGAAAAGTTCCCACAGCGTTATCTCAAACTGGGAACGATCGCACTCGTTCCCAACGGGCAATTCCTCGCGTGCGGCGTCTCCGGACCTTGTGCAAGAGGCCATTGTGCTCTATTCGGGAAACATGGGCCAAGGACATTGTTTTGAAACGGTCCTCACTGCGGCGCAGCAGTTGGATGATCAGAACGCACCGGTGCGGTTTATCTTCACGGGTGGTGGCGGACAGTCACTACCTGTTCAGCGTGAAGTGCATCGAAGGCAACTTAGAAACGTTGACTTTCTTGGATACGTCTCCGACGACAAGTTGCGAGAACTGCAACATTCGGCCTGTTGTTCGCTGATCACTCTCAAGGACAACATGCTCGGCGTGATGAGTCCCAGCAAATTACATGGCAATCTCGCGGCGGGACTACCAATTCTTTACGTGGGGCCACGCGGCAGCAATGTCGACGACGCAATACAGCGACATCAGTGTGGTGTCAGTTTATGCCATGGCGACACCAAGAGGTTTATCGAATTCGTAAACCGCTTGAGATTTGATTTGTCCGTACGCGCGATGTACAGCAAGCGAGCGAGACTCGCATTTGAAGTTGAATACAGCGATCAACACGGGTTGACCAAGTTTGATGGGGTCATCCAATCTGTCGTCGACCAGTTCAACCATCGCGCTGTCGTCGACCAATTCAATCGTCGCGCCGCCTAAGTAGGAGCCTAGCTTCGCTAAAATGACTCGGCTAGCAATGCTAGCTACCCGATACGAACTTACCAAGATCTCCTATTTCCCTGGCATGTCGCGATGTAGATGCAGGCGCTGTTGACCATGGGCGGAGATTTTGATATTTCCGCAATCCATATCAGGGATGGCATTTTGCGCCTCCGGCGGAGCACCATCCGATGGCGGTGGTGTTGCTCTCAAGTTCACTCGTCAATATACAGGGATCTGTTACCCGAATTGCCGTCTCAAGGTTCGAGACATTATCGCATGACAACAATTAAATACACGTGTACAGAGTCGAATTCCGGTTGCCACAACGCGCCCGCGATCACTCGTAGGGCTCTCCAGCACGTCTCACTGCTAGCGTTCGCCGTCTGTTGCTTGGGCTGCAGCAGCGGAATGTTCACGCCAAGTGAGCTTCCGCACAGCTTGGTCGCCAAGCCTGTCATCAGCGCATCACATCTCAACCTTTCCGGGCTGAATAGCAGCGCTATGCGCGTAAATTCGATTTATTCTGGTGATGTACTTCAGGTCGATGTCGTAACCGGAACGGGGAACCGCGACGAAACGAGTTGGCGGCTGCGTGTTGACGAAAATGGAGCAATCCCTCTTCCCCAAGTTGGCCCGATTCGCGTGGCCGGGTTGGAGTTGGTCGCCGCGGAACGCCTAATCGGCGACGTTTATCGGCAAAGAGAGATCTATCTGCATCCCAGTGTTAGTCTGACGGTCGATGCAAGGAGAACCAAACGTGTGACGGTCGAGGGGGCGGTGAAAAAACCGGGCAACTACGACCTTCCCGCAGCAAATGCCGATATTACCGATGCGTTGCTTGCGGCCGGCGGACTGACGGCCGAAGCGGACGTCATTGTCGAAGTACGTCACACGCGCGGGTTCGGGATTGCGAATCCCTCGTCGCCAAACCATGCGGCGTGGCAGCATGCTCAGCAAGTTGGATATCAATACTCCCCGGGGTCACAGGTCGACGTACGCCGCATCAATCTCGCAACGATTCGTAGCGAAGACCAAGCCTCACAAAGTATCGAGGACGGCGCCGTGGTTACCGTGGTTAAACGACCGATTCCCACGGTCGGCGTTATCGGGTTGGTCAAACAAAACAAACAGATCAAGATTCCTTCGGGTGCCGAAATGCGCGTGCTGGACGCCATTTCGGCGGCTGGCGGAACGAGCGTCGATCTTGCCGACAAGGTGTTTATCGTCCGGAGAGTCCCAGGCAGCGAAGAGACGGTAATCATTAATACTTCCATCAAGCAGGCCAAGCGTGATCTGTCTTGGAATGTTCTCTTGGCTTCAGGCGATGTTGTAAGTGTTGAAGAAACGCCACAGACATTCTTGTGGCGTGGCTTGTCAAATATTCTCAACGTTGCATGGACGGGCGCGCGCGTTTCCGCACTTGGGCTTTAGCCTGTGGCGAGTGGCGAAGGTGCGTAGTTAAAGGAAGAAGAGGACCCACGATTACGATGCAGATTGTTACGGCCAACGACACCGAAATGGAGGTGAACGCGGACTTGGAACCCTCGGCAACGTCGATTCGCAGAGCGCTGCAATTCATCGCTCTACTACGACGCCGAAAAACGATCGTAATTGCTTCTGTCGCCGTCGCGCTTCTGCTCGGCGGATTTCATTATGCGACCGCCAAACGAGTCTATCAAGCCAAGGCGGCACTTCTGGTGCAGTCAACAGGAAGTGACCCGATGACTGCGGCGACCTCCTTTTCTGGAGTTTCGCGTGACATGCATACCTTCGCGGAACTGTTCACGACGGACATTGTTCTTTCCCAAGCGGCCAAGAATATCGAACACTGGCCGCCCGGGATCAACGGGAATATCGACTCGAGCGACGCGCCCGCTGCCTTGCGAAGTCTGATTTCCGCTGAGAACCGCAAAGGTACCAGCATCATCGACATCGGTTGCAAGTCTGAGGACCCGAAGGCTGCCGTTTCTGTGCTCAACGCAGTTGTCGATTCCTATCTCAGCTTCATGGACAAGAATCACAAGAATGTGGCGATCGAGATCGTTCATACGTTGGACCAAGAACGCGAGTCGGTTCGCACGCAGATCGAGCAAAAGGGCCGGGAATTGATCATCGCAAAAAAGACGAGCGGAGATCTAAGCGTTGGCGAGTCAGGCAATGCGAACCATCCGCTAGTCGAGCGTGTTATGCGATTGAACGCATCATTATTCGAAGCTCAGCAGAAACGCGTCACGTTGCAGGTAGCCTGGGCAGGAGTCGAAAATGAATTGCGGTCCGGCGGGGACATTAGTCAGTACCTGATCGATCTTGAACCGACTTTGGGGGAAGGGTACTTGCCAAATCTGCTTGGAATCAGCGTGGAGGAAAAATCCGCCATCGAGAAGCAACTGTTTAGCGACAAGAATGAGTTGCAAAGCCTTCGGCAGCACTACGGTCGAGCGCACAGCAAGGTTCGAGAACTCGAGGAAAGAATCCGCCACGCACACGAATACCTTGTCAGGATCGGAGCCACGTTTAATGGCCGAGTGGTGCAATCTGGAGACCGGCAACATGGCAGTCTGGTACTGAATCGCATCGCCAAGGCAATGGTCATTGCGCAACAACGAGAAGCAGCGATGCGGGGAGAGTATCTAAGGATCAAGGCAGAAGCAATCGGGTTGAACGAACGCTTGGCGAACGTCCAAATTGTGCAAAGGGACCTGGAGAGACTTCGTAATCTCCATGAGACAATTTTGACTCGCATCGCCAACATCGATATCAATCAAGAACATTCAAGTGTCAGAGCCTCGATCGTCCGCCGACCAACGGTTCCAACGCGGCCTATTTCTCCCAAGCTCGCGAAAATCATAGCCCTATGCCTTGTTGCCGGGTTTGTCATCGGTGCTGCGATTGTATTTGTTCTTGATCTCTTGGATGACCGATTTGGCTCTCCCGAGGAAATTAGTGACCAGCTTCGCGCGCCGGTGCTGGCGATGATTCGCGATTTGCCGCAACGCGACGCCGTTGGGGCAGATGCCATCCATATTCATGCCGATCAGGACGATTTGGGAAACGAGGCGTTCCGAACGCTGCGGACGGCGCTGACTTTTTCGGGTCACGAGTGCGAGCGGCTGGCGATCACCAGCTCAGAACCGGGAGATGGAAAGACGACGGTCATGGCAAACCTGGGAGCCTCCTACGCACAGGCCGGCAAGAGGACGTTGCTCGTCGATGCGGACCTGCGAAATCCCGGTCTGACCAAGATGTTCGATTTGCGCCGTCGCGGCGGTCTATCAAGCATACTCCGGTCGGCGGACGAGGTCTCAACAGTCTGTCAGCAGCACATCGTGTCGTCCGGGGTCGATAATCTCGACATGCTGCCGTGTGGACCCAGGCCGACGAATCCTAGTGAATTGCTGAGCGGGCCAAGGTTGGAAGAATTTATCGCTTGGGCAGAGACGACGTACGATCAGGTTCTGTTTGATTGCCCGCCGGTGCTAGCGGCGAGCGACGCGGCGCTCGTCGGCAAACGCACCGATGGCATGCTGCTGGTCGTACAGCCCGAAAAGAACCACCGTCGACTCGTCATGAGAGCTGCCGAAGAACTGCGTTCGCTGCAAGTCTCGTTGATCGGCTTGGTGGCGAACCGGCTTAGCGATCACAGTGACCCCGCCTATGGCTACGGTTATGGCTATGGATATGGCGAGGACTATGGCTATGGGGCTTACGGTGCCAACGACGAACCGAGCGAAGAGCAATCCACGACGCCCAGGCAAGTGCCGGTACGGCGTGCGTCGTGAGTTAGCGGAATACGCAATTTGTACGAACGTCGCTAGCACGGGCCGACCAAGATAGAAATGTCCCCCGTCTCACACACGCACGAGATCGGCTTCACTCGCGATATGCCCCCCCCTCAGCGAGACAACTGAAATCAATCTTGTTGATTTTTACCGATTGACTTACTCTCAGCGGCTCGACGATGCGGCGCACCAGTTTGAAACGGTATCGGACGCGGAAATTCAACTGCTTGGCGCGCCGCAAGAATTTTTAATGCGAGAAGACTTTCGGTTGAAGTGTCACCGAAGAGAACGGAGTGCGCGCAGATCGACCGTGTTCGTGCGAAAAATAAAAGTTTCGCTGGCCATGACGGCGACGTGATACCAGTGCGGTGCCGACAAGCGTCTGGTCGTCACCGCTGCCAATTTCGGATGAACCGCCAGCGGCCCTTCCTCATACTTAGGCACTCCCGTCTTGTCAACTTATACCGAGCCCTTAACGCACGACAATCTTCCCGTGGCTAGGCCCTATCAACTCATCCTTGAGCCGGGCCGCGCTGAGCAGCAATACTGGCGCGATCTGTGGCGTTACCGCGAGTTGTTTCAGGTGCTTGCTTGGCGAGATATTTCGGTTCGCTACAAGCAGACGGTCATCGGTGTCGCTTGGGCTCTGATACGCCCGGTCCTGACGATTATTGTTTTTACGGTAATCTTCGGCAACTTGGCGAATTTGAAGAGTGAAGGCACCGCTCCGTATGCGTTGATGGTTTGCGCGGGCATGTTGCCCTGGATATTATTCTCGACGGCCTTGGCGGATGCCTCGAACAGTCTGGTTTCCAATGCGAATCTGATCAGCAAGGTCTATTTTCCGCGATTGATCGTTCCTGCGGCCACGATCGTCGTTGCCTTCATCGACTTCTTAATCAGCTTTTCGATTCTGCTCTTGATGATGGTCTGGTACCAATTTGTTCCAGGCTGGCAGATCCTGTTCTTACCCCTGTTTGTTCTACTGGCGTTCGCGGCAAGTCTTGGCCCTGCGCTTTGGGTTACTTCACTCAACGTCAAGTACCGTGATTTTCGCTACATCATTCCGTTCATCGTTCAGTTCGGACTTTACGTCTCACCGGTCGGATTTAGTTCGTCCGTGATTCCGGAACAATACCGCTTGCTTTACTCGCTCAATCCGGTTGTTGGTGTGATCGATGGATTTCGCTGGTGCGTCCTGGGCGGAGAAAGCCAGCTCTACTTACCTGGTTTTGCCGCAAGTCTTGCCATCACCGTTTTTTTTCTTTGGTTTGGTATCCGGCAATTTCGGAAAATGGAACGAACATTCGCGGATTTGATTTGATTGTTGTCAGTGCCTCCTAACTTCAAGCAAATAGTGGCAAGTTAATGGGTCACTTCAGCATCAATATGAATCGCAAAGTAAAATGCCGTTTGCTGCTTTTCGTTATTCTCGCGGTCGTTGGCGTATCGTATCTACCCAACGATCAGCAGTTGATGCGTATTCAGTTCGTTTGTATGACAATCGCATTCCTGTTTGTATGCTTTTACGTGTATCGGATAAGACAGGCGGTATCGAGGGCCAGGGCGGAAGCGGACACTCATTTTGTCCAGACAGAAGCGTTGCTTTCTCTGATGGCCATCATACGGCCCAGCGCCCCTCTGCCACCAACGCGGTCTTGGGCGGCGTCGCCAGATTTTCTTTGCGAGGTCGCGTCACGGATTCTTCAAGACAAACCCAAGCTAGTCGTCGAGGCCTCCAGTGGTGTCTCAACGGTCGTAATCGCCTATTGTCTTCGCATGAATGGCGAAGGCGGTCGTGTCATATCACTCGAACACGATGAACACTACGCATCCGTAACACGCAAGCAACTGAAGATCCATGACTTGGAGGAATTCTCAACGGTCGCTTATTCGCCATTGATCGCCCACGACCTGGACGGTAAGCAGTACCGTTGGTACGAAGCGAGCGCCATCCCCGAATCAGCAGAGATTGACCTGCTTGTGGTCGATGGTCCGCCCGCAAAAAGTGACTGTGATGTAGAAACACGATTTCCTGCGTTGCCGCTGCTCTTTTCGAGACTGTCGATCGGTTCGACCGTCATCATGGATGACGTCATACGGCAGGGTGAAAAACAAATAGTACAAGAATGGCTTAGGAGGTTTCCGAACTTCCATCACGAGTATCTATGTCTGGAAAAAGGAGCGAGCGTGCTCGTCAAGAAGGAGTCGGTATCTCCCTCTTTAAGCAAGTAACTCTCCTCGCAACGGACAACAATGGCACAACCCATCATCTCCGTCGAAAACCTGGGCAAGTCGTATCTCATCGGCCACCAGTCGAATTCGGCCGAGGGATACACCGCTTTGCGTGATGTCGTTGGCCGGACGGTCAAGGACGTTGGCCGTAAGGCGTACGATATGGTCCGGGGACGACAGATCATTCAAGGTGACGAAGTCGAGGAGTTTTGGGCGCTCAAGGATGTTTCGTTTGAAGTCCAGCCGGGTGAAGTTCTCGGCATCATCGGCCGCAACGGGGCGGGCAAGAGTACGCTGCTGAAACTTCTCAGCCGCATTACCGAACCGACCGAAGGACGAGTCACGCTTCGCGGTCGTGTGGCAAGTCTGCTGGAAGTTGGCACGGGTTTCCATCCGGAACTTACCGGTCGCGAAAACATCTTCCTCAACGGCGCAATCCTCGGGATGACCCGTGCGGAGATCAAAAGAAAGTTTGACGAGATCGTCGATTTCGCCGGTGTAGAAAAATTCCTCGACACTCCCGTAAAACGCTATTCATCTGGGATGTATGTGCGATTGGCGTTTGCGGTAGCGGCGCACTTGGAGCCAGAGATATTGGTAGTTGATGAGGTACTGGCCGTTGGTGATTTGGAATTTCAGAAAAAGTGCTTAGGGAAGATGAAAGATGTTGCAGCGGGGGGTCGGACGGTACTATTTGTAAGCCACAACATGCTTGCGATACAGAGCTTGTGCAACGTATGCGTTGGCTTAAAGGGAGGCAGGCTGTTTGAAATCGGACCGACGAGCGAAGTCATCGCGAGCTACAATGCCGCCAGTCTTAGTTTGGTCGATGGCAATCTATCGAATCGGCAGGATCGCAAAGGCAATGGGGACGCCAAAGTGCTACGCGTTGATTTTGGGGGTGAGGGAAGAACTGGCGATATTCGATCAGGAATCACTCTCTCGATCACGTTAATGCTAGATGTCCGCAGTGAAGTGACATTGGATGTGCATGTGGGAATTCGTGATACTTGCGATATGCCGATTTCGCACATAGCAATTTCGACGGTTAAGGGCGAGGGATTAAGAGTGGGCGCTGGCGCAAGAGAGGTCAGTTTTGAGATTCCTCGGCTACCACTTTGCAAGGGTGTCTATTCAGTCAACGTATTCGTCACCGCAAACGGCGAAATTGCCGACTGGGTACAAAATGCAGCTACCTTTGATGTGAATGCCGGTGATTTTTTTGATTCTGGAAAACTTCCGCCATCAGACGCTGGTTTCCTGATGGAGCATAAGGTGACTGTAAGCCAATGAGCGATCATGGCATCAGCGTATTTCGTGGTGTGAAGTGGGGCAGTCTGTTGGCCGCGGTTTTTTTTGTTATTAGCGTGTCGTATGCATTCGCCGATCATCAGCTGATGCGAGTTCTGTTTGTCTGTGCGACAAGTTCACTCCTGCTTGTTTGCTTGTATCTTCGCCGACTATGGCAGCTTCTATCGAAATTGATCGTGTCGGTCGATGGAATCCGCGCGGATGCGGAGAACTATTTTGTCCAGACAGAATCGTTGCTTTCGCTCATGGCAACGATACGTCCGAACGCTCCGTTGCCGACAACACGTGTGTGGGCAGCGTCGCCAGACTTCCTTTGCGAGGTGGCTTCACGGATATTGCGAGACAAACCAAGACTGATCGTCGAGGCCTCTAGCGGCGCCTCCACCGTCGTTATCGCGTATTGCCTTCAGATGATCGGAGAAGGCGGTCGCGTTATATCACTTGAGCACGACGAATACTATGCATCCGCAACAAGTAAGCAATTGAAAACTCATGGCTTGGCGGAATTTTCAACTGTAGCCTACTCACCGTTGACGGACTGCGAGCTTAACGGCAAGCAGGTCCGATGGTACGAAGCGAGCGCAATCCCGGAATCAGCGCGAATTGACATGCTTGTAGTTGATGGCCCGCCCGCTAGGGATGATTTCGATGCCGAGGCGAGGTTTCCCGCATTGCCACTGCTCATTTCAAGATTGCCAATTGGTTCAACCGTCATTTTGGACGATGCGAGACGGCAGGGTGAAAAACAAACCGTGCAAGAATGGCTACGCCTTTTCCCGAACTTCGATCACGAATACCTATGTTTGGAGAAGGGCGCGAGCGTCCTCGTCAAGAGAGGGTAACACTAGTGCGATCGACAAAACTCGTATCAATCGTTGTGCCTGCGTTCAATCGAGAAGAGACGCTGGAAAGAACTGTGCGTAGTGTGCTTTCGCAAACCCATCAAGACACAGAGCTGTTGATAGTGGATGACCGGTCGACGGATTCGACTGCCGATGTAGCAAGGCAGTTCGAGCGAAGGGAATGCAACGTGCGTGCGCTAGTAAACCAACGAAAGAAAGGTGCGCCAGGCGCACGCAATACTGGACTGCTGGCCGCACGCGGCACGTGGACGGTGTTTCTAGATTCCGATGACTGCTTAGCCCCGACGATGATTGAGCGGTTACTGCGGCACGCGAGTGGTTCGCCAAATGTCGACGTCGTCACATGTCATACACGATTACTAAAGACCGAGCGAGACCGGGAGATCGCTTGCGGAGAATTCTCCTGGACGCCAAGTGGAGAGATTACAGGCCAGTTGTTAACGGGCGAAACTTATGTTGACATGAACGCAGCAATGATGCGAACTGAGCATGTACGGCAAATCGGTGGCCTCGACGAGAATTGCCCTAGTTTTCAAGAATGGGATTTTCATATTCGCCTCTCCCGGTTATGCCGGTATTCATTTGTACCCGAGAAATTGGTCGACTACTATCAGCATGGAGGCCAGATGTCTAAGAACCAATGGCTTTCGGTAGAAGGTCTGGTATACGTTCTTAACAAGCACAAGCGGGCGTGGATAGAAATAGCTGGAAGGCGAGCTTGGTACCGAAGATGTGTTGCCGCTGAACAACAGGTGAACGCGCTGCCATGGAATCGTAGCGCATTGTACAAGCAATTGATACAAACCGAACCGCTGACACTCGTCTTCATGGCTGCGAATGTAGCTAGGCGGATGGTTCGCCCCATAAAGAACGCAGCGAAGGTGGGGTAGTTGAATTGCTTGAGGGTTGTGGAACGACGAAGAAGGCACCAAGTTGAGCGGAATAAAAGAACGACCCAATTGAGCGTGTGATCGTGCCTCCTGTTGCGTTGGGAATCGCGAGTCGAGCAGAACTGTGGCGAAACTGATCCCAAGGGACAACTATTCTGACGATTCGCGTTCTCAACTGGAAACCTATTTTCAATTGCCCGATCGAATGGCCCATAACTCTGGCATGGTCCTCTCAGCAAGCCCCAGCAACCGCAATGTGAGAAATTCAAATGAGCATCGAACATATAAAACATATGGATCAAACGATCGGAATCATCATCCGATCCAATTATCATTCCGAAGGTATCGAGTTCTTTACCCCCGACATGTTCTCGCAACAACTTGGGTACATGAACCGGCCGGCGGGATACACGATCGAACCGCACGTGCACAACCCGGTGAAGCGAGATGTTATGTGGACGCAAGAAGTTCTGTTCATCAAGTCGGGAAAGGTGCGCGTCGACTTCTTTACCGACGGAAGACACTATCTAGAATCACGTGTCGTGCGCACTGGCGACGTGTTGTTACTCTCCGCTGGCGGCCATGGTTTCGAGATGCTAGAAGCATCTGAAATGATCGAAGTAAAGCAAGGTCCCTATTGTGGCGAAAAAGACAAGACGCGGTTTGAACCGGTGCCGAAACAAGAAATCGAGATCAAGCAGGATGCATTGCGCGCGGCGTGAAGCAAGAATGACCCGTTGATATTCTCATGGCCGAACACTTCAAAACCTACAGCCAATACTACGATCTGCTCTATCGCGACAAGGACTACGCAGGAGAAGCAGAGTACGTCCGTGACTTGGTGCAACGATTTGATCCGCAGGTGAAGTCGGTTCTCGAACTGGGATGCGGGACGGGCAAGCACGCGGAGTTGCTGGCTCGAGCGGGCTGGCAATTGACCGGTGTCGAGATGAGCACCACGATGTTGGAAGCGGCCCAAGAGCGTGCCGCGAACTTGCAACAGCAAACCGTTTCGGGTTCGTTCGAACCGCACTTGGGAGACGCCCGAGAGTTTCGTATCGATCGGACATTCGGAGCGGTCATCTCGCTGTTTCATGTTGTCAGTTACCAAACCTCGAACGACGACGTGATTCGGATGTTCGAGACGGCAGCGACGCACCTGCCCGTCGACGGTCTGTTCGTTTTCGACGTCTGGTATGGTCCTGCAGTTGTTGCTCAGAAACCGGTCGTGCGCGTCAAGCGGATGGAGAACGAAGCTCTGAAAGTCATTCGAATTGCCGAACCGGAATTCCTCCCGGATCTAAATCGGGTTGATGTCAACTACACGATCTTGGCAACCTCGACGTCCGATGGTGCGGTCGAGCAGTTCGAAGAACGTCATCCCATGCGTTTCTATTCTCGGCCAGAGATTGACTTGTTGGCCCGACTAACAGGTTTCGAGGTTGTCCACGCTGAGCAGTGGATGACGCGCAGCGAACCGAGCGAACAGTCTTGGGGCGTTGCGTTCGTGTTACGAAAAATCGGCAAGTAGCGAGAAACAACTCGCATCCACATTGACCATGATCCCCGTAAACACACCGCTGCTGGACGGCAACGAGAGAGAATATCTTCTCGAATGCATTGAAACCGGGTGGATCAGCAGCGAGGGTCCGTTCGTTAAGCGGTTCGAGGCCGAGTTCGCAAAGGTCGTCGGTCGTAAGCATGGAGTCGCGGTCGCCAACGGATCAGGGGCGCTCGATATTGCGGTGGCGGCAGCAAAGATTGGCCCAGGCGATGAAGTGATCATGCCAACGTTCACGATCATCTCACCGGCCTTGTCGGTGGTCCGTGCCGGCGCGACGCCGGTGCTGGTCGATAGCGATCCGGTCACATGGAACATGGATGTTAGCCAGATCGAAGCGAAGGTTACGCCAAGAACGAAAGCGATCCTGGTCGTTCACATTTACGGATTGCCGGTCGACATGGATCCGGTGCTCGACATTGCCGAGCGTCACGGCTTGCAGATCATCGAAGACGCCGCCGAGATGCATGGGCAAACCTACCGGGGTCGCCCCTGCGGAAGCTTCGGGCTGATGAGCACATTCAGCTTCTACCCCAACAAGCACATCACCTGTGGCGAAGGGGGGATGGTGGTCACCGACGACGACGAAATCGCCGAACATTGCCGGCAGCTACGGAACCTCTGCTTCCAGAGTGAACGTCGCTTCGTTCACGAGCAACTTGGCTGGAACTATCGAATGACCAACATGCAGGCGGCAATCGGTTTGGCTCAGTTGGAAAAGCTCGATGAGCACGTCGAGAAAAAACGGGAAATCGGAACACAATACCAGGAGCTATTGCAGGGAATACCGGGGATTCAACTGCCGCAGCCAAAGACCGAATACGCGGATAACATCTATTGGGTGTTTGGTATCGTTTTGAATCAGTCAATCGGGATAGGCGCAGCCGAAACAATGTCCCGACTTACGGAGAAGCAAGTTGGGTCACGTCCGTTCTTCTGGCCCCTACACCAGCAGCCGGTTTTCAACAAACGCGGTTTGTTTGCCTCCGAGAGTTATCCGGCGGCGGAGCACTTGGCGACAAATGGATTTTACGTTCCCAGCGGCCTCGGCTTGGTGCCCGAGAACGTACGAGATGTAACCGAAGTAATCAAGCTGATCGTCAGGTAGTTATTGATGTTTGTGCGGTCAAAGACCCTGGCGTGCCGCCCGAAGTCCACGTCGTGCCGAGCTCCCGGTGGTCGCCCTGGGTTCATTCACCACGCAAGGGTCAATAGTTTTGGCGAAAAGAATATTACTACTTCGTGACGACGACTTTTTTTTCTACCTACATCAGCTCGCGGTGCTTCTAAAGAGTGCCGGCTATGATGTTCACGTTGTTTTTACAAGCACCAAAGAAATTGAACCGCTCTATCAAGACCTGAGGGACGATGTCGAGTCGCGCGGCATCATCTGCGATTGCATTATTGACCGGTCCACGAGAGTGACGCGAACGTGTCGAAAAATTCTTTTCAAGCTGGGCCTCGTTCGTACACGAGCGCTTACGAGACGCAAGATCTGCAACGTGGGGGCGGTTACAAAAGACCATGACTACGACTCAATAATTGCTCTTGGTCCGGCGGCGCTTTTTCTTGCCTGGAAAGCTTTCCCTGCACAACGAAACCGAATCATCGAATATAGCCTTGAGGTGGTCGAAGAAAGTCATCCTGCCTTTCATAATGACCGAGAGCTTAGATTCCTTGTTGAACACGAGCGAAAAGTGCTTCCTCATCTCAGGGCACTGATGATCCAGGACCGGTTTCGAGAGGCATTGCTGCTCAAACAGATCAATTCCTATGACCGTCGTCGAACGGTCTATTTCCCCGTAACGGTCAGCGGACCAAGAGTTGTCCCTCATCGCGAAGGCTCGCCCAAAATCGTGCTTTTTTATGGCGGTCTCTGGTCCAACGACCTGAGGAAACAGTTGAGAAAAGCGGCCAAACAACTTTCTAGCGAATACCTCGTCATGATTCGAGGTGGACGAGGGGCTGACCAAGTTGAAAGCTGTACCGATAAGAACTATATCCTCGACAAGACGCCCATTCCATTTTCAGAACTGGACGGCTTGATCGCCACGGCCCATATCGGAATAGCACTCTATCCTAACGAAGATCTGAACAGTCGCACGACAGCATTCTCCTCGGAGAAAATCGCCCGTTATTGCAAATTTGGCATACCCTTTATCGCTTTTGACAATCCGGACTATCGCTATCTGAAAACAGTGCACGATTGTTGCATGCTAATCCAAACATACGACGAACTACCCGAGGCGATTAAAAATATTTCTGAACGATATGAGTACTATCAGGAAAATTCCTGGCGAGCGTTCGATCAATTCTATTGCCTTGAAAACAATTGCTCCGACCTGTTGGACCTGTTGTCCGAGTCGCGTTCGGCCTGAAAGGTAGTCATCGCCGATGGCGCGCTGCTTTCGCGAGGCAAGAAGAATGTCCGTATCTGAAGTACCGCACGAGATCAGATCAAGTGCGACAATCTATTGAATCCTGCACGGTTAATGATCACGTGAATCCACACCGCAGCGGGTTTTTGCCGGGTTTCCGTTGGTGGCCCTCTGTTCATTTTCCGCGCACCGGTCAGTAGGTACTTCCATTCATGATCTACATAACGATCGGCGAATCACCGAGTGGCGTCTATGAAAGTCAAGTTGTCGGAGTGTGTCAGCGGCTATCGCAACTGTCGGGGCGTCGCGTTCTCTTAGTTGCATTTGTCTCGCTGCGTGGCTACTTCAAGGCTCGTAGCGCCATAAAAAGGTCGTACCCTCATTCTTGCGTGTTGCCGATGGTCCCGCGGTTGCGACGTTGGAAATGGAATCTGCCGCTGTTGATCGCTGCCTGTTTCGGGCGATCTCAAAAGGTCTGCATTGCCCGAGGGGTTCTTGCGACTCAGCTCGCGTATCGCCTGCGGCGCATGGGGTTGATTGATCGGGTCGTTTATGACGGTCGTGGCGCGGTTACTGCGGAGTGGCAGGAGTTTGGTCAGTCATGGGCACCATCTCTTCAAACGAGGATTCGAGACTATGAGCGGTCGGCGGTCACTGAATCGAATTTCAGGATCGCCGTATCCCGAAAGCTGGTGGCGCATTGGAGGGTCGAGTTCGGTTACTCAGGGCACGATCACGTCATTGTCCCCTGTACAGTGAACCATGACTTTGAAGCCGAAGCACGTAACGTTCGAGCAGATAGAGAAACACCGAGGGGCGCGGGGCGAGTCGTTCTTGTATACAGCGGTAGCGTTGCAGGTTGGCAAGGTATTGATCGCTTGACAAGAATGGTTGAGAATCTTCTCCACCGCGTCGAATATATCGACATGCTCTTTCTTTGCCCGCCAAGCCCAGTCGTCGACCGGTTGGTTTCCTTGTACCCACAGCGCGTGCGTCGTGATTGGACCACCCCGGAGAAAGTACCCGCCGTTCTTTCTCAGGCTGACGTTGGTCTGTTGATTCGAGAGAAATCGGTAACGAATCAGGTCGCATCGCCCGTCAAGCTTGCAGAGTACCTGGCCTGTGGGCTACCGGTGTTGATCTCGGACGAGGTTGGCGACTACAGCGAATTCGTTCGAGAACATGGCTGTGGGCGAGTCGTCGTCGAATCGCTGAGTGTAGAAGATGTCGAAGCCTCCCTCGCGATGCCAACGAGTCCCAGGAAGCTCTGCGTCGAACATTTTTTAAAGGATTCGCCGCCGATTAATCGTTCCTACGAACGTTTGCTTTCAGCAGTTAGTCCGTAGGAGTTCTTCTACAACTACGAACTGTGTATTACTCAGCTATGAACATTATCAATCGCCTCGTCTACCAACTTTTTCGGCCATTGGTCAACTATAAGTTATCCATAAAGGAAGATGCGCGCCTGTCGAAAAAAGAAGTCGCATTAACGGCAAGCCATCTCGCTAATCTGAAAGTGGTTCCTGACCGAGAAGCTCTGTTGAACCATCTGCCGAAAGGAGGCACCGTTGTGGAAGTGGGTGTCGCCGAAGGTGAATTTAGCGACATGATTCTTAAGACAACCCTTCCTGATAAATTGGTTTTGGTTGACCTGTGGGACTCTCCCAGTCCCATGTACGGCCCTGAGGCTCTCTGCGCGATCGAGTCCCGGCACGCTGATAGCATCTCTGCAGAACGCATCGAGATCAGACGTGGTACGTCGTGGGATCAACTGTCGTTGCTTCCAAAGGAATCCGTGGACTGGTTATATCTGGACGCAGCCCATGACTATGACAGTGTGAAAAAAGACCTGGAGGCAAGCCTCGTATCGTTACGGCCAAACGGACTAATATGCGGTCACGACTATATTCGCTGGGCAAGGGGGCCAGCAAGATACGGTGTCGTTGAAGCCGTGGGCGAGTTTATGCTAGACCGCGGATTCGAGATGCTGTATATGACCCACGAACAGAATCAGCATCTCTCGTTCGCGATCAGGCGGATGAAGACATCATGATGGGACCTGTGAAATCACAGGTAGAGCATTGGCCACCGGGACGTCTCGGCCGCGAAAGTGGACACCGTGGATATCTGTTCGCCCGCATCGTGCAGGAAAGAAAATGAAAATTGCACTGCTAACGAACGGCCTGTTCCCTGAAACAATCGGAGGGATGCAGAAACACTCGACGCTGATGGCGCGGCACTTGGCCCGGCTCGGCGTTTCGATTGATGTCTATGCACCGGAAGTGGAAGAAGAGGTTGGGATTGATACCGAAAACGGCCGGCTCGATATTCAGCTCTGGCGGGCCCCTCTGGCCGAACAGAGATGGTATCCGGGGCACTATCTTGTCGAATGCTACGGCTATTCAAAGAATCTTCTGTCGATGTACCGAGACCAATTGAAAGCAGCAGATCTGATTTACATTCAAGGTTTTCCTGGTTGGGCCATGTTGAACGAGGCGGCACGAGGAGTACAGTTCCCGCCGGCCGTTCTCAACTTTCACGGCCTGGAGATGTATCAGCGGGCCGCTTCCCCTCGCGACAAGCTAGACCACTGGATGTTTCGCCCATGGGTTAAACGGCTTATCAAGAAAGCCGATTATGTTCAATCGCTTGGAGGTAAACTGACACCGATTCTTTCACGATGGAAATCGACGGACCGGGTCATTGAGCAGGGTATCGGCATCCCGAGCGATTGGATTTACGACAACGATCAGACCCGAGGAAATACGTTACGCATTTGCTTCGTCGGAAGGCATGAGCGGCGCAAGGGGATCGAAGAATTAGTCAAGGCGATTGAGACAATCGATCACCTTGATCGGCTTCAGATCACGTTCGTTGGCCCGATCCCTCCGGACAAACGAATCCGATCTCCGCATGTCATCTATCTCGGTGAGGTCCGTGACCCACATCGCATTCAGGCAGAACTACAAAACAGCGACGTTCTCATCTGCCCAAGCTATTCTGAGGGGATGCCCACGGTGATCTTAGAAGCAATGGCCTGTGGGTGTGCGATCATCGCCACCGACGTCGGCGCGGTCTCCGAACTTGTCGACGAGTCAAACGGATGGCTGTTGCCTGCACCGCGTCCAGCGCTAATTCGGGACGCGATTCAAAAAGCAAGCGCCCTGAGCGATCCTTCCTTGCAAGAGATGAAATCGGCTTCGAGACGCCGTGTTCAAGAGCGTTTTACGTGGGAGATCGTGGCAAGGCAGATGCAACGTCGATTTCAGGATATCGCCACAAACGTCGCATGAAAGTAGATGCCGTCCGCAAGATCCTCAACGAGCCACCAGCTTGTTTGGGAATAGGGCGACTCGTCGTGCCATTTCGATTCCGAATTATGTCTTCAGGCAATCGCGGCCAAAGCAAGCGTCGCTTCGCGTTAGCCCTCCTGCCCACTTGTGCAGAAACTCATGGCGACGTGGTACTCGAGGCCCAGGCCAACGGTTGTCCTGTCATCACCACCGACATCCGTACCCTTCCCGAGATCAACCCTTCGGAAATCGGGTATTTGATCGAGGTGCCCAAATAGGAGGACGGTGACGCCAAAAATTGACCTCGAGGGCGACATCGCAGAGTTTTCCAAGGCGCTGAAGACCAGATTAAAGAAAACAATTCAGCGACTGATCGAGAAAAAGGGCAAGCAATGCTTGCAAACCATCCGAGAAAGGAACAATCCCAAATTAGCGGCCCAAAAAATAGAGCGAATTTATGATGCGGCTTTAGGCGAAAAAACCCTAATAACAGAGCCTGACCGAGCACGATTCGCGGCAACAGCAATTCGCTGAGCAGACTGCAACTCGTCGCCCCACTGCCGATACAGAAAAAAGCTGTGGTCGGGGTGCCTAAGTTGCCGATGCTGATCCTAGTGCGTTTTTATTGCGCGACTGGCAATCCGCAACCTACGGACACGTGCCAGTGTTTCGTGAGTTTGCGGGTCACGCAAGAAGTGCCGGCGTCGCTAGCACGATCCGGAGGTAACTCAACGGCAGCGGTAACCGGCGATCGTGTTGCTGTAGCCGCGCCATCAGAAAATGAGGGAAGTTCAAGCCTACGAAGAATCTGAACTTGCTTTCATTCCCCCCCTAATAAATTGCATCTTGACAATTCACCTTGTGACTTTTCGAGATTTCGTTATCATCCCGCAGCTTTTTGCTTCAGCGACGATACCAGTTCAGAATTCGTAAATCGTTGTTGACCGTTTGGGGTTTTTCTACCTTGCGATACACGCAACGCAAGTACTACTTTTAACCGACCATAATTCAATCTATCCAATGGAGAGTGTGAGCATGAACAAGCACATACTAAATTGTTTGTCGCTGGCCGTGATCGTGGCTTTGGCCCTAATCAGTTCGCGCGCCGCGAACGCCGCTGAGCAGGTCGCCTTGACGAGCGATATCGCCTTGCAAAAAAGTGGCGTGCTGCACGGCCAATTTGTTGACAAAGCGGGAAAAGCGCAGGCCGACGAGTCGGTCGTTATCGCCCAAAAGGGAAAGCCGGTTGTCATCGTCAAGACGGACAAGCAAGGCCGAATCAACATCCGCGGTTTGCGTCCCGGTACTTACCAGATCGAAACCGCTAAATCCTCCGGAACCTATCGTCTGTGGGCAACCGGTACCGCACCGCCGAAAGCAAAATCTGGCTTTCTCGCGATCGCGGAAGGAACCGCCGTTCGGGCTCAGCTATTCAACGGCCAATATGGATCGGCGCTCCACGGAGCGATCATTGGCGGCCTGATCGTCGGTGGTACCTACTGGGCGCTCGACAGGCCCGGCACGTAGCGTTGGCTCGAGCGTGGTGAATCAACAGAGCGTCGTCGATCCGCGATTTGACTTTAAACGCACCCTGCTACTTCCACACGAAATAGCAGGGTGCTCTTGTGTATTGGTGTTCTGTCGGCTGAAAGATCTACGCAGTCAACTTCTCTCAACCTCTCTAGCAAGAGCCAAAGCCAAATGTGGCGGCACCAGCGCGGGGAGCAATTTCGAAGCGGCGCAACGATGGCCCACACCGGGGATCATCGATCTTGGCGCTCCGCAGAGCAGAGTCTAACCCGCCTGCTTGATCTGGGCATTGCCTCACTGATTTTCATGGCCCCGCTCTTCTTGGGCGGGCGTCATCCTCTGGGACGCCTCGTCTACGTGACGTTGATCTGTCTCACTGCGATCGTCTGGGCGGCCCGACAAGCAGTTCGTCCGCGCGCGACGTGGCGACTCAGCGGTGCCGAATGGTTGATCCTCGCCGGAGTAGGGCTCCTCCTCCTGCAGCTCGCCCATCTTCCGCAGCGATGGCTAACAACTATCTCCCCGAATCTCACCGAGTTTTTGCCGCTCTGGTTCACCGCTGATTCGCCGGCGAACCTCGGCCAGTGGTCACAGTTGTCTGTTTATCCGGAAGCAACGCGCGGCGCACTCGTGATGTTTGTTTCCTATGCCGTATTTTTCCTCCTGCTGGTTCAGCGAATTGAAACGCTTGAGGATATTGAACGGCTCTTTCGCTGGATTGCGCTGGCGGCGGTCGGCATGGCGGTCATTGCCATTCTGCAAATGGTGGCAGGTAACGGAAAACTGCTCTGGATCTATCGCCATCCCGCAAAAGACGCACACGGCGTCGCGCAAGGCCCCTTCTCCTGTGAAAACCATCTTGCCCACCTATTGGCGATCAGCGTCGTTCCGCTCCTCTGGTGGGCTCAGCATTTGCTAAACAGCAACAAGGACGATTCGCACTCCGCTGACCATCGCGTCGGTCGGTCTGCGTTTGGCAATGGCAAGAGTAGCAAAGACCTGAGGCTGTCGTTATCTCTTGTGGGCATCGGCATCGTCACACTCGCCTGTCTCCTCACTTTCTCACGAGGAGGAGTGTTAGTCATTCTCTTGGCGGTCGGCACTTGTGTCTTGAGCTACTTCATGGCGTCGCTCCTGGGAAGAAAAAGCCTTTTTGCCGTCGTGGGAATCGCTCTACTGCTGGTCGTCGCTCTGCTGAGCTTCGGTTTCGAAAAACTTACTGCCGAGATGGGATCTGTTGCGACGGGAACAGCCGACGACCTCGATGTGGGAGGGCTCCGCCGGGAATTATGGGCCGCCGATCTGAAGACTTTTCAGAAGTTCTCCGTCGTCGGCACCGGTGTCGGAAGTCACCCCGATGTCTACCCGATCCATTTCGAGAGAAACCTGCACGTAGAACTTCGATACGCAGAAAGCGGCTACGTCCAGCTCTTAATGGAGGCCGGGATCGCCGGCGCGACGCTGTTTGCGGCCGCCATGGCTCTCATCGTTTACTGGTGCGGCAAGATCTTTCGCGGCACCACCGATCCGCGCGTTCGATCATTGCTCTTTGCGATCATCGCGGTGTTGTTGGCGAGTCTTGCACAATCCATCTGGGATTTTGTCTGGTACATTCCGGCTTGCCTCGTCGTAACGCTCATCTTTGTTGCTTGCCTTTGCCGGCTAAGTCAGATCGTAGGAGACGCATCGCCAACGAACGCGCCCCGCCACGACGCTCCACTGCCCGCTCGACGCTATGGTCCTACCCGTTTGCTCTGGGCAGCGGGCATGGTGGTTGCCATCGTCACGAGTTACCAGATGGTTTCGTTTCAGATTCCCGCCGCTAGGGGATCATCGTCGTGGGATGCCTACCAGATCGCTGTCTACGCCGCGCAGCGACAACCCGATCCGATCAAGGTGCAGGAGACGGTTTTGTCGACGCTGCCCGCATTAAAGAGTGCCGCATCGCGAGACAAGAATAATGCTCGCGTGCATCTGAAGCTGGCCGCCGTGGCGATCTATCAGTTTAACGCGGTTCAGCAGACGGCGATCAATCCGATGACCTTGGACGAGATTCGCGATGCGGCTTTGGGTGCTGGATTTGCGAGCCTGAATGAACAGAACCAGTGGCTCGAGAAGGCGGTCGGCGAGAACATCAAGATCCTGCATCTGGCGTATCACCATGCCTGGCGTGCGGCCAAACTTTCGCCTTTTCAGGGCGAGGCTTATATCCACCTTAACCGGCTGAAGTTTCTCTACGAACCGCCGCAAGACGCCAGCGACCATTTGATGCAGCAGGCGCTTCTCGTGCGACCGCACCAAGGGTCCGTCTTGATCACCGCGGGCGGTGAGGCCGCTCGGTCAGGCGACCTGCCGCGTGCCATGAAGTACCTCCGCCGCGCCTTTCACAAAGGGCGTGAGCACCGCAGGCGGGTGATCGCGATGGTGGCGCCTCACGTTTCCGCGACGCTCTTCCTTGATGAGTTTCAACCCGATCAACAAGGGCTGGGCGAACTCATCGATTTCTACCGTGGCTTGGACAAACCAGACGACCTACGAGCGATGCTTCCCCGTTACGTTGCGTTTCTCGAAGAAGAAGGCACCGGGCAGTTCGGCGTTCGTCCCGCAGCGAATTGGCTCCGGGCCTACTCCACATGCAAACTTCTCGCCGAAAACGAACAGGCACTTCGATGTGCCAAAATGGCCGTTCACGCCTCGCCGGACAATACGCGGGCGAATGTTGCGTACGCCAACGAGCTGATCGAAGCGCGCCAGTTCGAGCAGGCACTTCAGCATCTTCGCAGTTGCCTGTACCGTCGGCCCGATGTGGCTGAGCTAAAAAGACTCTTTGTGCTGGCTCGACGAAAACAAGGCAAAGACGGACTCGCAAACCCGCAAGACGCGACGGCGGGCAGAAATAATTCTCGCCGGTAGAGTCGTCGTCGCAGGTGAACGTGCATTGTCCTCTGCGGCGGTGCGGTGTCGGACGTCGCTAGAAGTCGATGGGGTCAGACCACTCGAATTCAGAATCAGGCAGTTCGCCGGAATCACCAACCGAGTCGACGAAACCTTTTATTGTATCTTGCACCGCCTCATGAGCCGAATCACCAAGGCCGCCGACCCAATCCGGTGAACCATTGTCGCCAAGTCGAGCTACGTTCGGCACCGCCAGAAAGGAACCATCCTGACGCTCAAGAACCTTGATCTTAAAGAACGCGAACGGACAAACTGATGGTGCACCAAGCTGAAAGACATCGACTGTTCGAGCGATGTCGCGACAACCGAGCAGAGCCATATTTCGCCAGTCATTCATGCGTCTTCATGTTCGAGCGGCCAGCGAGGCCGTCACGGGACCGTCCAGTGGGGACCACGCTTGAATTAGTTGTTCATTCTATCGAAGCGGGGCCACGTAATACAATGTCGAGGTGATTCGCCAAAGGCGAACGCACGCCGAAATGTGCTCAGCATTTCTTCTGTTGGCGGTCGATGAAGCGACCGAGCGCGTCCAAAGACGGCGCGAAATCACACATTGGACCACGATCGACGATAGTGTGCATTAATGCGCGATAGGTTCGATCAAGGGAATCCGGTTGGTCAGCAACCTGCTTCATCGCTTGGATGTGTTCGCGCAGGTTCGTCCACCACTGTGTTTCGACACACAGTGGGTGATTGGGATTCTGGTCGAGCCATTGGTCAAGTTCCCCAGTTACACGGTCGATCAGATCAGCAACCTTCATGCGATGTGGCCTCGTTTGCACAACAGTTTTCTAGTCACCAACGCATCGCAAAGTCTGATTTCAGCCCTTACTGGGGCGCGTCTCTACCATCGTAGCCAAGCAACATCATCTCGCCATAAGTCCAACCACTACAACCAAACCGCCTCTGTCGGACTTCAGCTTTTCGCTGGAATCACCGCGCGGGACAACTCTAGTCCGACTCGGAAGTAGCCGAGAGGGTTCTCGCCTTCGTCGGTGATCAGCCAGGTATTTCGTGAGTAGGTGTTCTGCTGGCGCGTTGCGCCCGGAGCGAGTTCGCCATAGAGCCGGAGTTTGCCGTCGTAGCCAACCCAGAATAGCTTCACGATTCGCTTCGATTTGTTCTCAAAGAATACCTGCGTGTTCGATCCCTGGGTTGATATGGGCGCATCGTCCGCGTCGGTGGTCGCGATCCACTTAAGATCCACCTTCGGCTTGGGGACGTCAGGCTTGGGAAGTTCTTTGATCTTCAGATTAGCCAAGTCGACGCCACGAACAATCTTCAGTTCGGGCAACGCCTTGGCGAGCTTCGCGACCCCCGCATCGGTGACGTCGGTCCGCCAGACATACAGCCGCTGGAGTTTCTTGAGGCGTGCGAGATCATCAAGCGATTTGTCCGTGATTTTCGTTCCGTAGAGGTTCAGATATTCTAGGTTATCGAGACTCGCAAGATGTTCGATCCCCGCGTCGCCGACCTCGGTCCGTTCCAGATGCAGCCAGCGCAGTGTCGTGAGGTCTTTGAGGTGTGCGAGGCCCGCGCTGGTGATCTTGGTGTCGCGTAGATTCAGCGCGGCGACGTTCTTTAGTGCGGCCACGTGCAGAAGCCCTTCGTCGGTCAGCGCCCGACCTCGATGTTGGAATTCGACATCCCAACCATCTCCCTGGCGACTCATCAGTCCGCCGAGTTTCTTGATCGCGGCCTTCGCTGCGACATCAGCCGGATCGGCCGCGCGACTATTCAAAGGAAGTCCGGCGAGAACTAGCCAACCGAGCAGCAATGATAAAGAAGTTGCACGCATGATATTGAGTTCCAAGGTCAACACATCAAGGCTAACTGATTGGTTGGCCTGTTTCAAGCCGCGATGTGAGTTGCGGCAACTTGCCATCGCCTGTTTTCGATTTTCTTCCGCCCATGCGACATATATGTGCGATTGAACGACCGGGCTGCGATCAACCTGGCGGCACTTTGCGCGCTGGACAGCGGACGTTCGGGACGCAACAATAGATGTCCCGCCAGAGATGTCCTAACGAACAGGCAAGACGGCCACGACGAGAGAGTCGCGCGCGGCGATTCCCAGACGAAAGTGGTTCTTGCGCGTGTCAGAGCGACACCGCTAGGCGAAGGGTGGTTTCGGTTTCTCGGTCCTACGAGCGACGAGGTTTGTGTGATGTGTCAAACTCACAAGACGCTGGCAGTGCTCGTCGCGATGGGTTTCGTCGCGAGCGGTTTTCGGTTGACCGCTTTCGCGGCAGAACCTGCGGCGGCAGTCGCCGAGATCGAAAAGATGGGCGGTTGGGCGCGCGAAATTGCGATCAACTCTAAGGAGGTGGAGGTCGAGTTTTCGCTCGGCGCTGACCGTCTCACCGACGATGGCCTCGCGCACGTCGCCAAGCTAAAGAACGTGGTCACACTGAACCTCAAAGGCACCAAGATAACCAGCGCAGGACTGGCACATGTGAAAGGACTTACTACGCTCCGGCAATTGCATCTTGAGAAAACACAAGTCGACGATACAGGAATCGAGAACCTCAAGGGCCTGGCAGAACTCGAGTACCTGAATCTTTATGGCACCAAAGTGACCGACAAGTCGCTCGAGCACCTCAAGGGGCTGAAGAAACTTCGCCACCTCTTCGTCTGGCAGACCCGCATCACGCCCAAGGGCGTCGCGATGCTCTCCAAGGCGCTGCCAGGTCTGACGATCGTCGAAGGTGTTGATCTGAGCAAATTGCCGGCCGCTCCGGTGAGCCCGCCGCGAAAGCCGCTGAAGTGGGTGGCCACGAAAAAGGGTGAGAACCTCAGAAAGTCGGTATCGGGGGCGAATATTTCGGTCGAGTTTAGGAACAAGTCATCGCGGCCTGTGAAACTCTACTGGTTTTCTTACGGTGGCAAGAGGACGCTTTATGGGAAAATTGATCCGGGCAAGAGCCGCGACCAGAACACCTACAGCGGCAACACTTGGGTGATCACTGACGAGAACGACAAGGCCCTCGGCCACTTTTTTACAGGGTCCGACGACGCGATCGCGTTGATACCGAAATAGGGCGGGGGTGATTCATCGCAACAAGCGCTGCTACAGGATCACGACATTCAGGGCATTGAATCGAACCATGATCCCGAGTCAGAAGCAGCGCTGCCGGACTCCTTCATGGGTCATGTCATGAACGCGAACCTTCGCGAGATCACACATCGTGTGCGAGGCAGCATTATTGCCGTGGCGACAGGTCTCGTTGCCTCTTTGGCGACCGCCGCCGGCACGGCTCAAGAGTATCAAGTCACGAGGCCACCGGCGGAATTTCGGGTCGGTTTCAATCGAGTCTTCGATGGCTCTGCCAGGCGCTTGAGCCGGGCCCACAGTGGACCGTTGCGATCGCACGTTCATCCCGGCTGGGCAGGCGGGCAACTTTCGATCCATTCGTTCGGGCTCGGTCCGTTTTATCAGAAGTACATTAGTGCCGGCGGTTACCCGATCGTCTCTTCGCGACGGGTCAACGATTACGCCCTGAGGGAGGCCGCCTATCTGGTCAATCTGATGCTCGCCAAACGTCCCGACGTGCGACGTGCGATGATCGATAGCGGATCACGAATGGTGATCATGGCGCACGATGAGTACACCACCGACGTGCCGGAGTATGAGTACCTTCAGCCGAACGATTATTGGGATGCTCGCGCTCGTGGGCTCGGCGGTTCGCAAGACGATCCGATTTGCTCGGCGGCGGAGGAGAACGTGTTGGCGTTTCCCGGCGATCCGTACTCGAAGGAATGCATTCTGATTCACGAGTTTGCCCACAATATCCATCTGCGGGGACTCATCCGGGTTGATCCAACGTTCGATCGCCGTTTGAAGGAAGCTTATGACGTGGCGATGGCCGGCGGGCTTTGGCGGCGAAAATATGCCGCGACCAATCACCACGAATACTGGGCCGAAGGGGTGCAGTCGTGGTTCGACAACAATCGACCGCCCGACCACGACCACAATCATGTTGATACGCGGAAGGAACTGATCGAGTACGACCCGCGATTGGCGAAGCTTTGTCACGAGGTATTCGGCGACACCAAGCTTGTCTATACGAAGCCCGCAACGCGGCTGACTGGTCATCTGGCCGGCTACGATCCGTCGAAGGCGCCCCGATTTCGTTGGCCGCAGCGGCTAAAGGACATTCATCTCGATGTGCAGCTCAAATGGCTTGCGGGACCGGGCGAGAAAACGTTCCGCTCAAAGCCCCGCGGCCGCCGCACTTGGGTGCTGTTCGACAACCGGTCGGAACGGCGCGTGAAGCTGCACTGGGTCAACTATCGCGGCAGAGCGGTTCCCCGTGGCGAAATTGGTCCCGGCAGAATGGCTCCCCATCGCACGACCTCCGGCAGCGCCTGGTTGATCACCGACATGGCGGGTAAACCGCTAGGGCGCTTTGTTGCAGAGCGTGAGGTATCGCAGGCGAAGATACCGGATGAGAAATAGTCCGGTCGCAGTTTGCCGACCATGAGCGTTCGCTCGCTGATCACGGCTCAGCTATACGTCGCCAACACGCGGCTGGGCTTTTCGACGTTTGCGCTTGCTTCTTCTCGGCGGGACATCTCGATCACAAACGCCAGCCAGCCGAAGCTCAGCACCGCGACCAACAGCGCCCAGCCGTTTAATTCGCGTTTGAGCAGCGTGTCGTACAGGCCGTGCAGGAGAATCGGCGCCCAAAGTATGACGATCATCGAGGTAAGAAAATCAGACCAGTCCTGATCGTGTTGAATCATCTCGCGACGACGATACATCGAGATAGCCGCCGCACCACTCCACACCGCATGCAACCCAACACAAGAGACGAATCGAACCACGTAGATACCGCCGCCGAAGAGTCCGTTGTACGTGTCGGACGAGTAGATGATGCCCTCGGCCACCCCGAATCCAACACCGCTGGCAAGCCCCCACAGACAAGCGCCACGCCAGCGCATCTCGCCGTCGCCGCGAAAGTGACCCGCCACAGGAATCACCTTGACGAACTCTTCGCAGAAACCAACGCCGCACGTAAAGCCAAGAAAACTTAGCCAGAAATTATTACTCGGATCCATCGCCGCAGAATATGAGAACCCGATGAACTTGATGATATAGAAGGGTATCAGGATGAGGAGGTTCCCGCCTGTCACGAACCATCCGTCGGTCCAGGCGGCGATCCACTGAAACATCAACAGGCTGAAGATCCCGCATGTGGCCGTGACGAGGCCCACGACCAGTAAGTGCGAAGCCTTGGTTTCGACGAGCGGAAATAGGCCGATGATCAGCCCAAAGAACATCGCGGCCGACAAGAGCGCATAGAGCCAGTGAACCCAACTGTTCGCGGACAGATGCGCACCTTCAACGCGTCCGTCGGGCAATTCCGCCAGGATATCGTGCAGCGTCATGTCCTCGCCGCTGTCGATGCGACGCTCAATCCGTTCGGTCGCCTTCGGCGAATCATAGAATGTTCGCTCGAATCTCTGCTGCACATCTCCCGGACCGCCCAGTAGCGAGAACACAAGCGGCAACAGCGTCACGCCGAAGAGCAGATACGCGAACCGTTGCAGTCCAGAACGTGGCTCGCTCAGGGACTCGTCAACGACTGGTCGCTGACGGCGAGCGTCGCTCTTCGCAGACGTTTTTGTCGGGTCAGGGCGGCTTGCCCGTTTCGTCTTCTCGATTTCCGTCTGACTAGGCTGCGATGAGTTCCCCTGGGAGGCCTGTTTCGATGGCTGCTTTGGCTCCGTCGCGGCGCGCGGTTTGGTGGGCGAAGATGCGGCCGTTCCTGGAATCGCGACAACTTCCTTACAGTTCGGGCAACGCGCCTTTCGGCCTGCCATGGAATCGGGCGCGTTGAGCACCTTTTCGCAACCGGGACAAGCAATCGAAATCGACATTGCTAAAGTGCTCCGAACTGACGATCATTCGAGGGAAGAGGATTCCATCAAATAGGATGAGGGTATGGTAACGAATGACGTCCTCGTCGGCAAATCGGCGGGAAGCGTTAGAGTGGGGCCGTGTCACTGTTGATATATGTCGGATTTGACATATGATTAGGAGAATGAAAGGCGACGACAAACCGATTGTCTGGCCGTAGGGAGAGGCCACGAAATGAAAGCAGCCAAACGCAAAAAACTGGAATCTGCCGGCTGGAAGGTCGGCTCCACGGCGGAGTTTCTCGGGCTGTGTGACGAAGAGGCGATGCTGGTCAGCATGAAGCTTGCGCTAGCTTCCAATGTGAAAGAACGAAGGTCGCGACTAAAGTTGACTCAGCAAGCACTGGCCAAACGTCTCGGCTCAAGTCAGTCACGCATCGCTAAGATTGAAGCGGCCGACCCCTCGGTCTCTTTGGAGTTGCTCGTCAGATCAGCCGCCGCCTTGGGAGCAACTCGAGTGGAGATTGGGAAGATTATTGGGGCAAAGACCGCGTCACGGAAACGCCAGCGGGCGAAAAAGTCAGCGCTCGCGAATCGTTAATGATTCGCGACAAGCGGTGATAAGCACCTGTCCTCTGCCGGCACGTCGCCCAGGCGGCATCAACTCTTTTCCCCGCGCCGCTGCTCTTCGATGTACCGGATTGCGTCGCCGATGGTTTCTATGTGGTCGGCGACTGCACTGGGGAGGTGGATGCCGAAGTCTTCTTCCATCGCCATGACGAGCTCCACCGACTCGAGCGAATCGGCACCCAGATCGGCAAACTCGGTGTCGGCCGTGATACGTTCTGGCGGGATGCCCTTGGACTGGCTGTATTGACGTTGGAACGTCGAGAGCAGATCGCCGCAAAGCCACAGCAGGTGGTTGCAATTCGGACACGGCGCATCGCCCGGCGGATCGGAGAATTCAAGATTCACCTCTGCTCCGCAAAGAGAACAGCGACTGGGGAATCCCTCGGGAGTTCTTGATGAGATCGTCATATTGGCCCCCAATTAACAGTGCTAAACCATCCCCCACTTCTTCCTCAAAAACCATTCAACCCCCAACAGCGCGACCACCATCAGAAACATCGGGCCGGCGTCCCACCAGTGGTCGCCGAGTCGCTCGTGGAGATGGCGCTCGACTTCTTCGAGCGGCTGGTCGCGGATCTCGGCCAGCAGCGCGGGGATCTCCTCCGGCGAGACCGACCGGCCGCCGGCGTCTTTCGTTTTGGCCGCTAGCGATGAGAGCTTTGTCGGGCTGGCCGCCGCGTTGTCGAGTTCCAGGTCTTGGGCGAAAACCAAGAACCGCGCCTTCGCCGAGCCGTACTTGTCACCGCCGCGCGTCGCAACCACCTCGACGGTATAGTCACCCGGCGCGATCGTCTGGCGAAACGGTCCGGTCACGTCGAGGCCCTTACGCCCCAGTGGCGCATCACGGGTCGATCCATCGGGCAGCGTCACGGTCGCCTTGAGCTGCACGTCGCTGATCGGGTCGCCCTCCGTTGATTTCGCACCAGCGGTGATGCGGGCCGGTCGCCCTTGAGCTAACTCGCGGCTGTCGAGTTTGATCCAAACGCTGCCTTGGTTGTCTTCTTCGCTGCCGACGAGATAGAGGACAAGCTGGCGCCAGAACCGGCGGTGTTGTGGGCCGAATCCCTCTTCGCCAGGCCCCTCCATGCACCAGTGCCAGGTTGAATCGCCGGCGAACGCCATCGTCGTGCCGGCTTCAAACTTCTGCGTCACTAGCAGTGGGTCTTTCTTGGGACTTTCAAGTAACACCTGAGCCCCGTTCCTGACGCCCTCGAACTTGTTCACGCCCTGCAGCGGCGGAAGCTGTTTCCAAAGTTGTCGGTTTTTCTCGGGATCTTCTGCCAGTCGGGTTGCCGGATGCGGTCGCAATCGCCGGCCGGCCAATCGTATCGGCACATCGCCGACCACATGCATGTCGGGACGCACCGGTTCGTCAAACCGCTGGCGCACCAATCGCCCACCCATGTTCACCGGCATGATTTGGGCCAGCGGCGAAAGTCCATAGCCACCCGGGCCAAACGTGTGCAGCCCACCGATCATCAACAACCCGGCACCGTCCTTCGACACCCGTTTGACCAACGCCTGCTGATCAACCTCCTCTAGGGCGGACGAGTCAACGTCGCCGAGAATGTAAACGTCGTATTTCTCTGGCTTGAATAGCTCGGCCAGTTTGAGCGGCCAAACCTCCCGGGTTCGCGAGCTGATGAACTTATAGTCGACCTGGATATCGGGCGAGGCGTCGAGCGATGCCCGCAGAAAACGCTGTTCGTTTGGATGTGCCCCTTCGAGATAGAGCACGTTGAGCCCGCCCTCGCGCACGGTGACGAACGTGCTCCGCTGGTTGTTGGTTTTGACGAGTTCGCCATCCTGTTCAGCGGCCCGCAGGGTCACCTTGTACTCGCCCGGTTCTTGCGGCACATAGGCCAACTCCACGGCGACTGGCTCGTTGCTGTCGGACCCGGTAACGGTCGTTGACTTGACGACTTTCATTTCGCCATCGGCCGACTCGAACAGCAACTCGACGAGAATCTCCTGTTTGCCGTAACCTTGGATCAGCACCTCGCCGCGCACCGGCAATTGATTCTTGACGAACACATTGCGTGGTAGTTGCAAATTGGGGTCAACCGCCACGTCGCGGGCCTGACCTTTGCCACGCGGTTGACCAAGCGGCACGGTGAACAACGGATAATCCAAATCGGCCATTCTTCGCGCCGGTTGTTCGGGCGGAACGTTGCGATCGTCCAATGCCCGTTGTGATCCGTCGGTGACCAGCACAACGCCGGCGATGCGCTTGCCGGTGTGATCGCGTAGGGCGTCTTGCAGCGCGGCCCCGATGGCGGTCTGCTCTCCGTCGGGCGACTTGCTCAACTGAAATTTACCGGCATCGAAGTCGACCGGTTGCAACTCGGCGTCGAATTCATAGATCACGATCTCGAGTGTCTCGGCCATTTCACCCAACACCTCTCGCGACTCGTCGAGCGCGGCATTGAGCGAATCCCAGCGGCTCTTGCCGGCAAAGGCGTCTTTGATCAGCATGCTGCGTGATCGGTCGAGCAGTACGATCAGCGTGGCGGACTGTTTCTCGGTTTCAGTCGTGCTGCGAACGAGTTGCAGCATCGCGAGTAGCAGCACGAGAATCACTCCCAACCGCAAACCGCCAAGCATCAGACAACGGCTGCGCGGAACGCGCCCCCGCAGCATACTGACCACCGTGCCGAGTGCGGTGATCGCGGCCAATAGGGCGGCGAGCGTCCACACCGTCGCAAAGCTGTCAAAAATCGGGTTGGGCGACCAGTCGGGCACAGCGTTGATTCCGTCAGCTCGAAAGCAAAATCGCGAATCTTAGCCCGAAGCGTCAGCGAGGGAGCACTGGAGAAAGACGGTCAACACCGGCCCATCCCTCGCTCACGCTTCGGGCTAAAAACCATGGGGCATAACAATCGTTTCACAGCACCACGAAAAATCAAGCCGCATCGTGATGGAGCGCCACAGCATAACCTCTTTTCGCCCAGTGAATTAGCCGGGTTTCGTCGTCATGTGACGGTTGTCGGTCGGCACGGCAACGGCGATAATAACGGATCCCGCCGATACTGGTCACCTCGTCCCAGCTTTTTTCGCATGTCCCTGCCTTCTGCCAATCGAAATCTGCCACCTGCTGCGCGGCCGCCGCTACCGCTACTGATCACGGGAATCGCCGGCGTGGCGGGTTACAACGCCCTGAACTATTTTCGGGCCCGCTATGGCGATGCCGTGGTGGGGATCCGTCAGGAGAACAATTGGCCGATGCAGGAGCCGGGCATGGTTGCCTGCGATGCTGAGGATTATGACGGGCTAAGGCGACTTTTCGATCAGCATCAGTTCGCCGCCGTGCTCAATTGTGCCGGCAACTGTGCGCTGAAGCCGTGCGAGCTTGATCCGCAGATGGCGCAGCGGACCAATGTCCAGGGGGTGGAAACGCTGCTGCGCGTGATCGAGGGAACCGACACGAGGCTGCTCCATTTGTCGATTGATCTGGTTTATTCCGGCAAGGGGAGCGGCGGATATGTCGAGGACGATCCGACCGATCCGGTCACGGTCTACGGCCGAACCATGGTCGAAGCCGAACGCCTGTTGCTCGATGAGCGACCGGCAGCGGCCCAACTGCGGCTCTCGCTGCCCATGGGAACTGGCTT
>Ga0114996_10000766_pt1 | contig 44641 bp, 43 predicted proteins | sample ArcticOcean_MG_C_4_FD_87039 | JGI IMG/M metagenome (GOLD analysis project Ga0114996, IMG submission 87039) | Marine microbial communities from western Arctic Ocean - ArcticOcean_MG_CB4_134 | ecosystem: Environmental > Aquatic > Marine > Oceanic | place: Arctic Ocean: Canada Basin | collected... | reverse complement strand
TCGAAGAGCAGGAACCGGTGCTCGATGAGGGTGGACCACTCGCCTATCGCGAACTCGGCCTCGACGGCGAGCAGACCGAGCGCATCGTCTCGCGGATGATGTGAGCAACGTTGCCATACTCAGCCAGATTTGCCCCTCTTGTGTGCGCGAGGGCGTGCGCGTCAAGAAAGCGTCTACCAATCTGGCCCCCCACTCGGCTTAATATCCCCTGGAAGTTGAGCGGATGCCATGAGCATGCGCTCCATCGCCCCCGTACTGACTGCCGCGCTGATGGTTCTGATGTCCTTGAACGGACTGATGGACTTCAGCGAGGCGCCGACCGAGAACGAAAACAAGGAATTGCTGGAGGTCGTCGACGCCTCCTACGCGACGGACCCAGGACACATGGTGTTCGCCCAATACATCACTTCTGACAACTGTGGATACTGCATGAGCTACGGCTCCCCAGCCCACAAGAAACTGAAGACTGACTGGGCAGACACCTACACCTATGTATCGCTGCACTCGGCCAGCTACGGCAATACTGCCGACGCAGAGTCGGGCAATGTCAATCCCATCCTCGCAGTCAGCCACCTAGGTGAGAGCGGTGGTGCACCCAAGACCTCCTTCGGCGATGCGCAGGATCCGGATAGTCACTTCATGACTGGATGCGGCGGCAATACCTGCTGGGATTCAGGATTCAGTAATGGTGGGCGTGTTCACTCCACTGTTGGCAACTACGCACTAGATGTTGTTCAGTCCGACAATGGGGACGGGACCAGTGATATTACGATCACAGCAAGTTACGTTGGTGCCGGCAGTGCACCATTGTCGAGTTACACTCTATACGCCGCAGTCACCGAGGAGGTATGCAATTCGCACGCGTACACAGACGGAACCAAGGGAGGCCATTGCTGGGAAGCATGGCTGCTCAATGGTGGTGCATACGTCAGCAACTCCGGTAACGTGGGCGGAGGCACTGGGTTTGAGACAGTCTCGCTAGCAAGCGGATCGGGCAGTGCATCTTGGACAGTGCCGAACTCCTTGGTTGCTGGTGGGTCGAGCAACATGCTCACCGTCGGTGCACTATACAGTGGCTGGAGCACCAGCAGCGCCATGCTGGATGTATTCACTGCAAGTGATTCAAGTATGGTCCCTCTAATCGATGTCGGCATCGAGTCGCTGACCTCGGACAATCAGGATGGCGCACCCGGCTTCGTGCCCGGCGACACCCTCGACATCGAGGTCATCGTGCGCAACCGCGGAGTGGACACCTACTCCGACGGAGGCACGCTCTCGGTCTACCTCACCCAGGGCGGCCAGGACACCCTGATCGACAGCACCTCTCTCAACACCCTGACCAGCGGTGGTGCGAGTGACATGCAGTCCTTCACGACGACTTTCGATACCTCGAGCATCCAGACATCGGCCAATGGGCACTCTGTCCTCAAGGCAGTCCTCAGTGGACTGACCGACGATGGCAATGGTGCGAACAACGTCGGCATCAGTTACGTGGCACATGACTTCTCACCCTCCACCGATGCACCGATGGCCGCGGGTCAGACGACGATTCCGCGCGGTGGAAGCCTCGACTTCGATGTCAGCGGCAACTCCCGCGACAGTGTGGACACGCTGGTAACGATGACGGCTGAGTTCGAGGTCACGCCAGCCGGCAGCGACCAGTGGGCCAGTGACTGGGTCACGGCCCCGAACAGCGTCACAGCGGCTGGAACACAGTACGAGCGTTACGTGTTCACCGTCAATCCAATCCCGAGTGCAGGCAGTGGCGATTACGATGTGCGCGCACGTCTCACGGATGCACGAGGACAATCCAGTGACTGGCGATCCTCCTCCTCGGCCTTCACGCTGATGAATGGCCTGCCAGTCGTCGTCGATCCCCACGCATCCGGTGGCTCTGGCGCATGCCCGGAATGGCCCGGCATGCCCTCGGTCAAGGTTGAGACCAGTGAGCGCATATCGCTGTCGGGTCTGGTCTGCGATGCGGAAACGCCTCTGACCCAACTCAGCATCACGAGCAATGACCCGGCCTTCATGGCCTGGCATCCCGCGACCGGTGAGATTGAGGTTGAATTCACCACCATGCAGTATGATGCCTTCGGCAACTCGCTGCCTCAGGGCATCGGCCTGTCAATCGATGATGGCGAGGATGTCAACACCGGCACCCTCCAGTTCAATGTGATCGAGAACGGCCAGCCGCGCTGGTCCAGTGTGGGCGCCCAGTCCTTTGATGAGGGTGGCAGCGCTTCGGTCAACCTCGCGCAATTCCTCTCGGATACCGATGATGATGGCAACCCCGCCAGCGTGATGAACCTCAGCCTGTCCGTGATTTCGATCGAGCCCGCGGGCATCGTGAGTGCTAACATCTACGGCTATTCGCTGACACTCGAGGCGATGGATGAGGATGCCTTCGGCAGCGTGATTGTGACCGTGCGAGCCACTGACCTCGACGGTCAGACTGGCGAGACCGTGGTCCATGTGCACGTGCAGAACGTCAACGACGCACCGCGCTTCGACATGGTGGGTCTTGAGGGCCTCATGATCCAATCGGGTCAGACTCTCGAGATCGATCTCGGCGCGCGTCTGACAGATGTTGACGATGAGGATCTGGAGATCTGGACGAGCATCGCGGCCAACCCGCCCGGTGCGGCCCAATTCAACGCGATCACAGGTCTTCTCACCGCGAGCTATCAGGGCGCAGGCGACCAGACGATTACAATCACGGCGACAGATTCTCACGGTGCGACCGGCACCTGGCAACTCGTCATCGAGGTCGTCGACACCCTGCCTCTGGCTTGGAGCACAGATGGCGTGAACGGCGATCTCGACATCACCGTGGTCAACATGACCTTCGGTAACGACCCGATGGTATTCGTCGTTCAAATCACCGATACCGACCTTTCCGAGATTCTGATCAGTTGGTCGATCTGCAATACCCAGACGGGAGTCTGCAGTGACTTCGGCGAAGAGGAGCCGACCATCGCTCAACTACGCGCTGGTTACAGCTTCGGCACCCCACCCGCCTCGGGCATGGGTGTGGCGAACTTCGACCAGCTCAAGGTTGACGTCAAAGCGGTCGACAGCAATGGCTTCAACCGGGAATCCAGCGGTGTTCCATTCGACGCATCGGAGGCTGACAGTGGCGACGATGTGACGCCGCCCGTCGATACGACAACGCCCAAGGACGAGAATGGTGGCAACGACGAGAGCGGGGTTGCAGGCAGTGGCCTCTCTGGCACGATGCTCGGCATCATCGTCGGCCTCACAATCTTGATTGTGATCGCAGGCGTGCTCGCCGCGATGCTGCTCCGAGGTGGCCGCGAGGAGGAACCCGGCTTCGACTGGGGAACCGAGGCGACCTTCGCCGTCCCTGGCGCCGAGGCGGCACCGGTGATGGCGGTCGCAGCCGCGGCCCCCGCAACCGATGTGGTCGTGGATTACACCCACCTGCCCGTCGGCGGACAGTACATCTCAGGCCACGCGGGTGAGACCGTTTACCTCGCACCCAACGGCACGGCTTGGACCATGCAGGCGGACAATTCGTTCGTGCGCACCGCGTGAACCGAGCGAGACAACCGATGGACTGGAACGTGCTGCATTCAATACCGACGCGTTGTTCCGACGCTTTGGGGAGGCTAGCGGAGCGTGTCGGCCGAAGGCGATCAGATGCGGGCTCGAATCCAGGCTTATGTCGCGTCCTATGAAGGCATGAATCTGGGCACCATCATCCGCGGTCTTGAACTCGGCAACCACCAGGCGGTTCATCATCTGAGAATCCTCGAAGAGAGCCAGCACCTGTGGTCGCGAAGAGATGGACGCTTGCTGCGCTATTACACCGCTGCCGTGCCTCGCCACACACCGGTTGACCAACTCCCTGCACCCGCTTTGGCTCAGGATCCGAACTCGGTTCTGATCCAGTTGCTCGATCGTCTGGCGCGAACTCCAGAGGGTGGAGCTGCCGGCCCACCGACCCAGACGATGTTGGCGGAGGAACTCGGATGTTCTCAGCAATTGGTCTCACATCACCTGAAGGCGCTCACCGATGGCGGGCTGGTGCTCGCCATCCAGGAAGGTGTACGCAAACTCTGGCAGATCACACCCGCAGGATTCAATCTGCTCGCTGCGAACCGCTGATTCCAACCCTTCCGCAGCGAAATCGCGGTGGTGAATGATTAAGAGCGGTCGACGGAGGCCCGAGGGATATGTCCGTTGAGGCTATGGTCCAAGAGATGATTGACACGCTGAATGACGCCCTCGCCGATGCTGTGAAGCACGACAAGGGCAACTCCGCCGCGGGCACCCGTGTCCGCAAGGCGATGCAGTCCACCAAGAACGCGGGTCAGGACGTGCGCAAGCAGGTTCAGTCCGACAAGAACGCCTGAAGGCGCTCAAGAGAACACACCGCCCCCGTTCGGGCCGATGGCCCGGGCGGGGGCCTTTCACGTTTCAATCCGGACAATCGTTCCGATTCGGCTGCAGTGTCCAACGCTCACCACCCTCCAATTCCCAGATATGGCCAGACCCCCAGTCGTCATCCACATCCGCGTAGGGGTCGATGAGAATCCAGTCCACCGCACCCAATCGACTGCAGTCCTGTAATTCCTCGCGCCAATCTGAATCCGGCGAACGCCAATGGCCGATGAGATTACGATCATTATCAGGATCCAGGGTCAGGTGGATCGTGTACAGACGGTGCATCGCGTGGGTGGCCGGCGCGACATAGATGAATTGTCCATCATCCTCGATCTGTTCACCGAGCACGGTTCCAATATCCTCCATCCTCCTCTCCCCGGCATGCCCCAGGATGAATGCGTTCAACAGCAGCATGAGAACGATCGCACTTGCGAACAGAATCTCTCGGCCACGATCTGGAATGATGGATGGGCCGTCATCGTGCGCCATCCAGGCCCACCACAACGGCACGATCAGCAGACTCGCATAGCGCGGGTTGTGTCGGAAGGAGTACCAGACCTCGCCGAGGTCGAGATCGAGTGCGACCGCTTCGGTCACCCAGAGTGCCGCCACATAGCCGGTGATCACCCCGAGCCCGAGCAACCCTGCATTGCGCAGCATAGCAGCCTCACCCTCGAGGTTCACCTCACGACGTGCGAACAGCCCCATGCCCGCGAATACGAAAATGAATCCGACCAGGAGGACGGCGAGCAGCCAGGCGCCGAGCATGCCTCCGAGGTTGTCGGCCATGTCAATGCCATTGCGAGAGAGCACCGTCGTCATCACGATGAGAGAGAGAACGAGGATGAGAGAGATTCGCTGTTCGGGGGCAAGCGGTTGCACCCTCGGCTCGAGAATCGGCCAGAGTCCGAGCAGCAGGGCAGCGACCCACATGCCCTCCAAAGGCAATCCCTTGAGGTCGAGCAGTAAACCGATGGCGAGGATGGTGCCCGCCCACCACAGAGGCGACCTGCCCGCCTTTCGCTGGCGTTCACCCAGCACCAATGCGGTGAAGCAGAGAGTGATGACCAGAAGCACGGCTCCCTCCTGGTAGCAGCGTCCCGCAGCACGGATTAGCGGAGGGTGGATCGAGGCGAGCGCAGTCAGCCGAAGCGCGTTTTCAGCCCCCCAGAGTCTTCGGGTGCACAGATAGACGGCCGCCAGAGCGGCGAAGCCCGTCGTCAATCCCATCTGATGCAAGGTGTCGGTGCTCTTGCCGAAGGCGGTGAACCAACCCTCCATCCACAGATGCCAACTCGACCATCGGCCATTCGAATCCACCTCGGAAGGCACGGAACCATTCGGATCGCCGGTCCGGACAGGACCCCATTCCAGTGAGGGTTCGCCATCGTCCATGCCGTCGGTGACATAGGTTGCATGCAGGTGGGCATCGAGGCCGATCGGCATCACCTCGGCGGCGAGGATGTGAAGCAGCAGGCCTGTGATGAGCAAGCCGGTCCAGAACCGTCTGTCCTCGAACAGCTCGCGCATGGCCTTCTCTCTGGCCATTCATGCCTTCAGCCTGTGGGCACCTCAGAAGTCGAATAAACTGGATTGGCCTTGCTGGCGTAGTCGGCCGCCGTTCTTCATGCGGTCGAGCGCGCGCTGGATACGGCGATCACTGAAGCCGCGCTCATCCTGGAGAAAGGCTCGCAGTCTGCTTTCGTTGGCCATGCCAGAAGGAGGTAGGCTCACGCCCATGGGATGGTTGAGGAAGAGGTCGCGGATCTCTTCAAGCCGTTCCGGGACTTCCTTTTCCTTGGCTGCACAGATCGCCTCGATCGTGCCGTGCGCCTTGATCAGTTTGAGCCCGGTCTTCGGCCCGATACCCTTGATACCGGGATGGAAATCGGTGCCGATCATGATGCCGAGATCGACCAATTGCTCCTGGGTGATGCCGTGTTCAGCCAACAGGTCGGCGAGGACGATGCGTTCCGCGTGGACCATTCGTCCGAATCTTCGCGTGCCGTGGCTCGTGAGGTTTCGAACCATCACGGGGCTACCGTACAACAGCACATCCCAGTCCTGACTGGCGACTGCTGCAACCTCCCCTTTGGCACACCAGACACTGGCACCGCCCTCTGCCTCCATCGGGGCTTCGACCCATGCGACGCCGAGATGATCGAACATCTCCTGGGTCTCGCGAACCATCTCCCGGGTGTAGGAGACGACCTGGGAGCCAAGTTTCTGTGCCGTGACCCAGTCCTCGGATTCGACCGCGGTCTCCCACTTCTCAATCGCAGTCTGGCGTCGTTCCTTGCGGCTTGCCAAGGTATCCATCTTGAGTTCATGGGGTCGACCATCGAAGACGAAGATTGGGTCGATCCCGGCTTCAATCATCACGGTGGCGCGATCGAGGAATCCCATCAGATGGGAAACCGGGCGTCCTTTTGCATCGCGCAGGAAGGAGCCGTCCTGGCCCTCGCCGCGGGCGCGCAGGCTGGTGATGAACTGGTAGGCGACCAGGAAGGCGTCAACCGCGACGCGCTCTCCCACAAGGTCACGCAATTGGATGGACTCAGGCCTGGCGAGGTCTCTCAGATTGCAGCCCATCGGACCGCCTCAGAGTTCCTCGAGATCATCCAGATCGTCTTCGAAATCCTCGTCGAAGTCATCTTCGAAGCCATCCAGTGCCTCCTCGAAGTCCTCGTCATATTCATCCTCTCCGAGGTCTGGCCGACTCTGACTGTAGACCTGATAGAAGCCGATTCCGCCCAATAGCAATCCGACTGCGGTCACGAGAATAGGGTAATACTGCCACGAGAAGTCCTGGCCAATCAAGGTGCAGACCTTGGCGGGAATCACCCACCGAATGCTGTTGGCTCCATCGACCACCACTTCGATATGAACCGGTGGTGAACCAGAGGCTGCGTCCACATGCATCGGCAGCAACACACCCTCTTCTCCGGTCAGCGGATGGGTGCCATTCATGATCATCAGATCAGCGAGAACGGCCTGGCCCGGTTCCAGATTCATGGCGAATAGAGAGAAGTAGAGTTGCACGTATTCCCGTCCGCGTCTGCTGGTATCAGGATCTCCGAGAATATCTTCGTCGCCTTCGAATCCGAGCCCGGAGTAGAGTTCCCCCTTCGACTTCGTGGTGTAGATCTGATCGAATTCGATGTAGAGTGTGAAGTTGTAACCCTCGACCAAGGCATCGCCGAGGAAGGTTCCCTCGCGTTCCTCCTGTTGGGCCAATTCCTTAATCGTCCAGATGTCGGGGTCATCGGGGTCGGCAGCCATGCCGGTCAACACCGGTCCAGAGATGAGCGGCACAACGAACATCGAGCCCAGCAGGCCCATGCCGGTGAGAAGAATAGCGATTTCCTTGAACGGAATCGGTGGCATCAGTGAGAATCCGGCGACGAAGATGCCGATTGCGAACAGGCACCAGAAGATCAGCCCGAACCAGGAGGCCGAGTTCGCCACGACCTCATCGAATCCGGCAGCCTTCGCATAGGGAGATACGTAGCCATCCGTGACGTCAAGACCCGGCACAGTCTCTGCATAGGGCGGCAATACTGGAATCTCAATCCAGGAGTTGTCGCGACCGAGATCGAGGGAATAACCGCCATCAACACTGTTCGGCTTTTGGAGTGTGAGCCGAATTCCGAAGGTCTGATCTGCAGGAACCTCCTCAAGACTGTGGTCGAATTCAAAGACATAGAGATCGTTATCATCCGGGGTATCAATCGTGGCCTGAGCGATATCGCGATCGCCGAGTCGCAGAACGATTGTCACCTGCTTCGTGCAGGAATCCTGTTCCACCAAGTCGCAGTAGATGTCGAGAGTGATGCCACCGGTGATCGGCACCATCGGATTCAGCGGCATCGGTTCATCGCGAGTATACTGACGCTCGGTGTTGATCGGCCAGGTGAAGGTGCGCGAGCCGCCTCCATTGTTGGGGTCCCCGATGACATTGCCCTCACCCATTGAGGTATCTGATTCGGAGTCGACCGGTGCAGAATGTGTCCACATCTCCCAGGTGTCCTGTCGCTCAGCGCTATCCATGCCATAGAGATACATCTTGTTCTGCTCATAGGTGAGGTTCTTCGGATCTTCGGCCTGCATCGTGCTGGGGTCGATGCTCTGTGCGCTGCCAGGCAGGGTGACGAACACTGTCGAGAGCAGCAGAAGGCCGAGCACAGCCATCGCGCGCCCTGCCTTGTGGTGCAGCATGGGACCGGGGGAGAAGTGCCACGGTTATAGGATTGAAGGCGGAGGGGGTGCTGCGGAGCAGCACAGGTGCCCGCGTGAGAGGGGGCTTGGATTCGTTGCACTACGAGGCTGTCGTCATCGGTGCCGGCTGGCATCCAGCACTGTTCCGCACAGAGGCTGATACCCTGCTCGAATCGCCACCCAAGGTGCTGCATCCACACGCGTTATCGATGTCGTTGGAATCTGCTCAGACGTTGATTGCAAGGTCGAGTCTGGCCGCTGAGGTGCTGAGTCCCGCGGGGGTGGCGACGTTGGAGAATGTGGTCGCAGAAGTGGCCGATTCATTCCTCGCCCTGAATCTTGAGATGAGCAGCATCGCCGTGCGTGCGAGCCGAGCCGGCGACAAGCTTGCCAACTGGTCGAGTCGCGAGGTCGCGGGCGAGATCGGTGGCAGACTGGTCGATGCTGGCTGGAAGGTGGATCTGACCCGACCCGAAGTGATCCTCCGCGTCCATCTGCTCGCACCCTCCGAGCACACAGCGCACCCCGATGATCTGCAGGCCGAATCCGTGGTCGCATGGGGGCTCACGATTCACGAAGGTGATGATTGGGCACAGCGAACCGCACCGAATCGTCCCTTCTTCAAACCGGTCAGCCTCGACCCGAAACTGGCCAGAGCGATGGTTAATCTCGTCTGTCCGAACGGTGGCAGCCTACTCGATCCCTTCTGTGGAACAGGGGGCATGCTCGTCGAAGGCGTGCTGTGTGGTCTTGCATCGTATGGCGGCGATCTCGCTTGGCCGATGGTGACGGGGACCCGCGAGAATGCAAAATGGGCACAGGAACGGGGAGGTTCTGGCATCTTCGAAGTGCGAAACGGCTCGGCCACGGACCTTGCGAATTGGCATGACATCGCACCCTTCGATGGATTCGCCTTCGATCCGCCCTACGGGCGAAACGCCTGGAAGTCGGGGGATGGTTTTGAACTGCTTGAGGGAGCGCTCGCCGCCTGTGCACAGGTGGCGGCCGCAAACGCTCGTCTGGTCACGCTGGTACCGTGGTCCCCCACCGCAATCCACGGACCACTCGAAGAGGGTGTGTCTTTCGGCAAGCGATGGTCAGAGATCGAGCAGGCCTTCTCATCCTCAGGCTGGCTGATATCCACAACCTTTCCGATCCGCGTTCATCGCAGTCTGGCGCGACTGCTCGTGGTCTCAGAAAGGGCTTGAAAGTGGGACCAGGGCGGCCCAATCTCCGGTTGGAGCGCGGGGGTACAGGATGGCAATTCAGAGTTCATAATGACATCGTGATGGCGGTGGCGAACAGGCCCGCAGGAGTGGGCGGTGCAGGATTCGAACCCGCGTCGACGGGTTCGAAGCCCGTCAGGATATCCAGACTACCCTAACCGCCCGAATCGAGTCGGGACGCACCCCCTCCTTCAAATCGACGGATGGGTAGGGCGGGTCATGGGGGGCTGGCCGAGCACACCTTGCATTGAGAAATCGTGCAGTGTATGTTGTCACAATACCGAGATGCCGCTGTCTCCCTCGGATGTGTTGCGGTTGGCCACCCGGGCCGGTCAGCACCCGGATGAATTCAGTCAGGAGGTCGATGGCATTCGGATCTTGCTCAATGATTCCGCGACCCAGGCCTGTGTCTTCCTCGATGAGAAGGGATTGTGCACGGTGTATTCGGACCGTCCGATTGGTTGTCAGACCTATCCGCTGATTCTAGATGCTGAGGATGAGACCTTTCTCGATGAGTTATGCCCGCATCGGGCTGATTTTCCCGAGGCGCCACCCGCCCTGCTGCTGATGCTGCGGCGCTTGGATGAGGCGCTTCAGGGCCAGTCATGAGCGGGCCACGCGAGGTCTGGGCGGGACCAGAAGGTGGCGATGTCTCCACCCCAGTCATGCTTGGCGAGCACAGCGAGGCCAGCATCGTTCAGACGATTTCCTTCCAGACCGCTCGATGGGCCCTCGCCGAGAATCGCTTTGCTGCGGATGATGATTACACGGTCGACCAGGCCCAGATCGAGGAACTGGGCCCATACGGTGGGGCCTCCCTCGACGAGAAGCTCTTGGATGCCGATGTCACCCAGATGATCGAGCAAGGCGGAGAGGTCAGCTCCATCATCCCCTTCGGGCAAGGCGATTCCAGTCCTTTGCTGCTGGGTGTGGACCTGAAGGGTCTGGCCACCATCGTTGAGAATCTTGGCCTCCTTTGGCGTGCGCAGGTTCCGATCGAGGACGATGCGTAGCGGTTGGCGACTCTGTCCGACCGACGTGCGTCGGATGTCGAGTGCGGGATCGTCGACCACGACTGTGTTCACACCGACCAGAATCGCATCGCAGTGTCTTCGCAGGCGATGGGCTGCATCGAGGCTCTCCTCCGAGGTGAATCGCCCAGGGGAATCACCGGCGACCACACCATTCGCATCGACCGCCGCCTTCAGAGTGACCAGCGGTCGCCGCCGTTCACACCAATGCATGAATGCCTGCATCTGTCGGCAGGCCTGTTCTCCGAGCAAGCCTTCTCGGACCGGAATGCCGGCATCGAGGAGCACTTGGATCCCTTCGCCCCGTACCGTTGGATTGGGGTCGCGTGCCGCGACGACCACCTCACCCACGCCAGCCCACAACAGGGCCTGGGTGCACGGGGGTGTACGGCCGAAGTGGTTGCAGGGCTCCAGCGTGACATAGGCGGTACAGCCTTCGGTCGCTGTGCCTCGTGACTCCGCATCCGCGATCGCGGCCTGCTCAGCGTGTAGGTCACCCAGATGGTCATGCCAACCCTCGGCGATGATCTTGCCCTCGCGCACGAGCACGCAGCCCACCGGTGGATTGGGCGAGACCTGAGCGCGGCCACGCTCCGCCAACTCAATCGCCCGCTCCATGCAGGCGATGTCGAATTCGGTCCAGCTTCCGGTCATGCGGTTCCTCATCGTTCGCCAGCCCCGCATCCCTCATGGATGCTTTGTCGCCGGGCGAATGCTCTTTGGCTCGGGCCTTGCTGCACATTCCATGGTGCGCATCGCCTGTATCGTGAATCCGGCGGGCCGGGATGGCACCGTGCTCAAGCGCTGGCCCGAGATCGAGGCGCTAATCGAGGCCGAGGGCCTTACCCACGAGGTCCATTTCACCGAGCGCACCGGCCATGCGGCCGAGATTGCCTACAGTCTGCGTGATCGCGACGATCTGGATATGGTCGTCGCCGTCGGCGGGGATGGTACGATGACCGAGGTCGCTGGCGGGCTTCGTGGCTCAGCCATGACCATGGGCATCGTTCCGATGGGCAGTGGCAATGACTACGCTCGGGCCCACGGACTGCCACTGCTCGACCCCAAGGGGGCGGTCCCGATTCTCCGCAATGGCGTGGATCGGCGTGTCGGCGCGATGCGTGTCGATGGCGCGCCCGCGCCGGGCCTGGCACACTACCCTTCACCCACCGAAACGGTATGGGATGGTCCGGCTGAGGAGGCGGGGATGGTGCGACGCTGGGCTTTCCTCGAGTCTGATGGCGGAACGACGAGCGATGTCTCGCGCCGCAAGACCCTCGGACAAGGAAAGAGAATCAGAGGCAGCGCGAAGTACACTTATCTCGGTATCAAGAGCATCTTCGGCTGGAAGAAGCAGGACGCTTGGCTCAAAGTCGACGATGTCGTGCTCGGCCGTCAGGACATGAGCGGGCTGTTCACCACGATCATGACCCAGACATTCGGCGGTGGATTCCGAGTCGCTCCCGGTAAACGGGTCACCGATGATGCCTTCGATCTCGTGCTCGCAACGGGCCTTTCGAAGTCCCGGATGCTTCGGCTGATGGGTCCGCTGAAGAAGGGGACTCACATCGGAAAATGGGGTATCACCCAACGTTCGGCCACGCGCTTGGAGATTCGCAACATCGACGATTCAGACCGACCCTGCGACACGGCTCACGACCCTCCCATGTGGGTCCAGGTCGATGGCGAACCCTGCCTGATGACCCCTGCGATTATCCAGTTCGTTCCCGATCAGCTGACCGTGCGTGGCGGTGCCAGCATCCCCAATGAGTGATCAGAAGGAGAAGTCACCGAAATCATCGTCATCGGTGATGTCCGGCCCGTCGGTCTTCACGCTCTTACGTGCCTTTGGCTCGGGCTCGGGTTCCGGCTCGGGTTCATCTTCGGACATGGCGGTCTTGCGTGTCTTGCGCGTTTTTCGTGCGGGGCGGGTCTTGGTTTCGACAGGTTCGGGTGAACGGCTGCTCGATCCCTTCTGACTAGGTCCACCCCCGCCCTCGGACAGGTCGCTGATGATTCCGCGCAGCCCCTTCTTCTGCAGTTCCTGCTCGATGGCGAGGTCCGCCTGCATGTCGACGACCAGGTCGTCCATTCGATCCGCTTCCTTGGTCGCGGAGACCGCAGTTCCCGCCACGTAGTGTTCGGTCATGCCGGGTGTATCGCCCGCCAGCGCCGAATCGATGTCGAATTTGGGAATCGCCCCCGCCACGGTCGTTCGGCTGATTCCCTCGGCCTCGGCCCTGCGGGCTTCAGCCTGTGCTTCCATCCGCGCTTCGTGCCGTACCGCTTCATGTGATGCGGACTTTCCGGCGCGCATCTGACTGTCCGAGAGCATCGCCTGTGCGCGCTCGTCCGCGCCGAGCACCAACTGGTTGCGCGAGAAGATGAACATCGCTCCCGCGCCGACCACCGAGAGCAAGAGAAGAATCGTGTAGATGCTGCGACCGAGGAAGGGGATGTCACCATGGATGTACTCCTGATCGGCATTGGCGATGCGCTCATCATTCCCGTACTTGATTGAGGTGACGACGAGTTGACCGCTCCAGCCGTTATCAATCGTCGTGATATGACAGTCGGAATGACTCGGGCTGGGTTGAAATTGTCCGTTCTTATCGCTGATGAGATATCCGGTGATCTCGACCGGCTGATTCGTATCCATGAGCAATGCGGCTTCGAACACATTCTCACTGGCAGGGATGAGGCCGAGCAGAATCCAATCATCATGGGGGAAGGCCTTGCGATTCGTCTTCTCGGGCGGCATGGCATAGGCCTGGGTCGGAGAGGACCAGTCCTTGTCCCGACTGACGATCGTCACGTAGACCGAACCCGGCTCGACGTCCACTGCATCCTCGAATTCCATGTTCTGAATCATCCACGAGGTCACCGAGGCGTATTCCCCGGCCGGTTGGTCGAAGATCTTGGTCTGAACTAACCAGCCCGAGAGTTTGAATGCCGTACCATTGCTTTCATCGCAGGCACGTAAATCGAAGGGTTGATCGGTGAATTGTCGCGCCGAGGTATCGGCGAGTCGATTGGTGATCGTACCGTTCATGTCATCGATGTCGAAATCGGTGCTGTACTCGCCCTCGCCGTCGCCCCAGGTGACCTCCATCCCTCCCAGACAACCCGAGATGGGGGCCAGGAACAACAGCAACACGAGCAACGGGGCAGGGCGGCGCACAGGTCGCTGAAGGCCGGCGTCGTTCAAGACTGTTCGCACCCAGAGGGTGCGTGAAGCCTCAGTCCTCAGGTGTGGCGGTTTCCGCGAGCAGATGCTCGAGATCCTCGGTCAGTTCAGCCGCGCTCCAGTCAACGCCCGAGTAGACCACGCGCTTGTCGCCAGCCCGGTCGACGATGTATGTGAGGGTGGAATGGCCGACTTCGTACTCCTCCTCTTCCTCGTGTTCGGTCTCATCGATGACGAGCATGTGCCAGTCGGCATAGACCGCCTCGAGTTCGCTGGTATTCTCGCTGCTGAGGTGAGACCAGTCATAGCCCAGGTTCTCGGTCCAATTGGCCAAGTGCTCGGGTGTGTCGCGCTCGGGGTCAATTGTGACCGAGAGCAGGATGAGGTCAGATGAGTTGACCTCGGTCGCCGCATGAAGCATGTTGGCTTCGATTACGAGGCAGACATCGGGGCAGGCGGTATAGGTGAAGGCGACGATGACGACCTTGCCCCTGAATTGAGACAGGGTGATGTTTTCGCCATGCTGGTCTGTGAGATTGAAATCAGGTGCCTGTCCGCGCGCATCGTATTCATTGCCATTGAAGGTGTAACCACCCTCCTCCTCGATGCAACCGGCCAGAGCGGTCGACAGAAGAAGCAGGCTCAGGCCCAAGGCGATGGCGCGCATGGACCGAGGCCCCGCACTGGAGTATTTCATTATCACCGAGAGGTTTCAGGATGGCGCGGGCGAGGAGATTCGAACTCCTGTGGCAGATGCCACCGGATTTCAAATCCGGCGCAATACCAGGCTATGCGACGCCCGCAGTGAATGGCGGAGTACCTGCTCCGCTAATGGGTTTCTTCCCAGACCTCAGTTGTAGAAGCCGGGTCGACACCATGAGGGCAGTGAATCGGTCGCACCCGGGGATGTCAGGCCGATGAACAGCACCATGATGATGATGAAGAACACCGGGAACAGCGCAGTGGCCGTCAACACTCGACTGTCGGGATCGCCCTTCAGGTGCATGAAAACCGCCGCGATGCCGTAGCCCTTGACGATGCCCACGATGACGAGGATCCACACCACTGTGGACATGCTGACCGTGCCCTTCATCGAGAAGGTGAGGGCGACAGCGACGACCTCGATCAGGGTGAATATCATTAGAATGGCGAAATTCATGTTGTAGGCATCAAAGCCAAACATCGTGTGGTGGTGCTCGTCATGCTCATTTTCGTTTTCGCTCATTGCTCATCCCCTCCTCATCAATACAGATAGAATGCCGGGAAGACCAGCACCCAGACTAGGTCGACGAAATGCCAGTACAGACCGAAGTATTCGATGCTGACCGCGTTCGCCGGTGTGTAGCCGCCACTGAAGGCCTTGATCACCATGTAGACCAAGGCAACCATGCCACCGAACACGTGTAAACCGTGAGTGCCCGTCGTGACGTAGAAGGTCGATGCCGCCATTCTGACATCGATCGTCGTGACGTCCTTATCGACACAATGGTGTCCTTCCCATGCATGACATACCGTGTATTCGTAATCGCTAGCATGGATGGTGAAGCCGTCTGCGAACAGGCTCGGCGAGTAGAACAGCGCATCATCGCCCGAGCCGACCTCGAAGCCGATGAACCACTCGATCATCTTGAACATCAGGAAGAGGGTGGCGAGCATCAGGGTGCAGAGCAGGTAGACGCCGACCTTGCGGTTGCGCTCGGCATCGGACAGGCTCTTGTTCTTGGCCGTCTTCAGCGCCAGCACAATCGTGTAGGAGGAGACGATCAGCGCGAAGGTGTTGATTGCCCCAGGGATTAGGGTGTCCGGCATGAAGCCGAGCGCGGCGTGCGCGGTCTCCTGATGCCATCCGCCTTCCGCGATGAAGTAAGAGGCGGGCAACCAGCAGGCCGTGCCCTCGGCAAGCCCGCCCGCGCTGTTGTAGAGCGTCTCACAGTTCGGAATGCCCGTGCGGTAGCGGATGTAGGTGCTGAACAAGCTGCTGAACACCATCATCTCCGACATCAGGAACATCCAGACCGCGACCTTGCGCACATCGATTGAGCGGAACGGGGTGCCGACGGACTTGGGCTCATAGGAGCCATCGTGACCCCAATCCTGACGCCAGAACACGACGACGCCCGCGAAGAAGATGGCAAGACCCGCGATTAGGCCCCATATCTCGCCGGAATGGATGGCATAGGACCAGGCATCTCCCTCCCAGGTCTGGGTGAACACCTTGGTGAAGCCGAGCAGGAAGAAGCTCGCTCCGAAGGCCATCAGAATCGGTGCCCAGGAGTTGTGCGGCGTATGCCACCCGTGGTGGTCATCGTGATAATCGGTATCGCCGTAGCTCACTTGCTCACCTCCTCGGTCTCTGCAGGAATCATCATCCGTTCGATCATGCGGCCGATGAATCCGGGTTCAGCATCCTCGTCATGCTCGTGCAAACTCATGTCGAGCACGGGCAGGTTGTTCGGATCGTGCGAAGGTGTGGGCGGCGGACTTGACGTGGTCCATTCCAGAGACCAGCCACCCCACGGATCGGCCGGAGCCTTGGCCCCGCGCAGACCGCTGCTGATCATGTTGTAGACCAGAATCAGGTTGCTGGCGAAGAATAGGAAGGCAGCCACGGTGATCATCATGTTCCAATCTGCGGCTTCCGGAGGCAGGGCTCCGTAGGCATCGGTGGTCAGGAAGTAGGTGTGCTGACGGCGCATCATTCCCTGGATGCCGAGGCGGTGCATCGGCCAGAAGATCATATTGAACGTGGTGAAGGCCGTGATGAAATGCAGGATGCCGAGCTTCTCATTCAACATGCGACCGGTGGCCTTGGGGAACCAGTAGTAGATTCCCGCGAACAGACCGAACACGGTGCCGCCGACGAACACATAGTGGAAGTGGGCGACCACGAAGTAGGTCTCGTGCAGGTGGAGATCCATCGCGATGCTCGGGAAGTACATGCCCGAGATGCCACCGAGTGTGAAGGTGACGAGGAAGCCGAGCGCCCACAGCGTATGGGTGCGATAGACCAGGCTGCCACCATGCATGGTCTGCAGCCAGTTGAACACCTTGATTCCCGTCGGCACAGCGACCAGCATGGTGGTCAACATGGTGACGAAGCGCAGGGTCGGGTCCATGCCAGAAGTGAACATGTGGTGGCCATAGACGATGAAGCTGAGAATACCGATGCCCGCCATCGCATAGACCATCGACTTGTAGCCGAAGATTGTGCGTCGTGCACTGGTCGAGAGCACATCGGAGATGATGCCGAATGAAGGCACGACGACGACGTAGACCTCGGGATGGCCGAAGTACCAGAACAGGTGGCTCCACAGAAGTGGATCACCGCCGGCAGCAACCTCGTAGAACACCGTCCCAATCGTTCGATCCAGTAGGACTTGCACCAGACCGATTCCGAAGGCCGGAATCGAGATGAAGAGCATCAGGACGGAGATGAAGATCGACCAGCTGAACAGCGGCATCTGCATCCAGCCCATGCCGGGCGCACGCATGGTGGCGAACGTGGTCATGAAATTGATTCCCGCGATTGTCGAGGAAGCAACCAGAAGAATCTGACCCGCCACCCAGAGGGTTGCACCCGAATGAGCGGTGTGGGATACGACATAGGGTGCATAACCGGTCCATCCAGTGTCGGCCGCATCTCCAGTCATCACTCCGCTGAAGATGAGAATCGCCGCGGCTGGGTTCAGCCAGAAGGCGAGCGCATTGAGGCGAGGCAGCGCAAGGTCGGCGGCACCAATCTGCAATGGCACAATCCAGTTTGCGAGTCCAGCGATCATCGGCATCGCGGCGAGGAAGATCATCGTCGTGCCGTGCATGGTGAAGAACTGGTTGTATTCCTCCACGGTGAGGAAGTCATTGCCCGGGCTGGCCAATTGGATGCGGAAGATCAGCGCGAACAATCCGCCGATTCCGAGGAAGAACAATCCGTTGATGAAATACAGCGTACCGACTCGCTTGTGGTCTGTACTCGTCAGCCATTCGCTGAGCCACGGCCAGAATCGCTCCCATGCGAAAGCGTCGGGGTCACGTCGGTAGAAGATCCACACGATGCAGCCCAAGGTGATGACGACCATCAGCAGAATCGCACTCATCAGCACGACCAGACCGCGAACCTCCTCCTCCTGCTCGCCGAGTTTGAAGGTGGCCTTGCCGTACATATCACCACTCTCGGTGCCATCGCCATTGACCGAGTTGGTATGGAGAATGAACTTCGCTCCACCACTCTCCGGTGCGGTCCAATTGACCACCCAAAGGGTCTGGTCATTGCCTTGGCCTACATCGAATTCACTCTCACCATAGTGGGTCAGGCTGCCGTCCGGATTCGATTTCACTTTGTCATCGGTTGGCGCGAGAGTACCCGCACTGACCCACAGGTGGAAGCCACCGAGCGCATTCGGGTCCGCATTCGTGCCCGAGGGGCCGCCGGTGAAGGAGACGTTCAGTGTGTAAGTCTCGCCAGGGACAATCTCGTCGGGCAGTCCCTCGAGTGTGGGGATGACATCGCTGCTTACACTGCCGTGGCAGTTGCAACCGGACTGCTCCACTCCAGAGATGCCAGTGGGCAGGGATTGTGCCGCTGGTGCGATTGCCACGGCAAGAAGCAAGATTGTGAGAAGGGCGAGGGTTCGAGGATTCTTCAGCGCACGGAACATCGTCATCACCTCAAGCGTGGACCTCGATCACAGCCGTCATGTAGCCGTGCTCAGAACCGCAGTACTCGGTGCACAGCAGAAGATGAGAGCCGATCTCATCGGTGCTGGGCGTGTAGTACATGCCAGTCTCAAGGCCGGGCTGCGCATCTTCCTTGATGCCCCAATCGACGAAGAATGGCGCGTGTGTGACATCATCAGAGGTGAGAATGAAGGTATAGGCCTGTCCGGCTTTCAGGCTCAGTTTCTTCTTGGACTTGCCCTCGACATCGATCGGCGTAACCTCACAGAGGTCTGCATCCAGATCGCCGCAGTCGAAGTCCCAGGACCACTGTGAACCGGTGATGCGAATATCGACCGCACCCTCGTCCTCGGACCAGACCTCGTCGAGCGGGCCCCAGGAAATGTAGGTCAGATAGACGATTAGGATGAAGGGGATGATCGTCCAAGTCAACTCCAGACGGATGTCGTCGTTCTCTGCGGGAAAGACGCCCGGCGTGAAGTTGTCCACATTGTCATCTGAGCCGTCTTTCGAGCGGTACCTCAGAGAATGGTGTGCCATCCATGCGAAGGTAATCACACCGACGATGATGGACCACATGAAGAACTCGTCAAACATTTCCCAGAAGAGTACGCCGCCTGCCCTCATGGATGGTCCTCAAGCCGGCCGGCGTGAGGGCGCTATATGAGCGTTGTCTGCCCCCCCGTAGGGGGGGTCACTCGAATCGTCTTCTCGACCTCTGAACAGGCGATGCCCTCAAGGTCTGTCATCACAGCCGATGTGTCGATGGGGGAATGGCCCGAAGGGCTGCTTCGAGAGGACGGCGAGGGGGTGATCCTCGCCGTCGCTGTGCAGCCGGCAGCGAAACGGGTCGGTATCGAGGGCATCGATGTGTGGCGCGCCCGCTTGCAGGTCGCGGTCAAGGCGTTGCCACAGAAGGGCGCGGCCAACGAAGCGGTATGCGAGTTGCTGGCTGAAGCGCTCGAAGTCCCTCTGATTTTCGTCGACATCGTCGCCGGCCAGAAGGCGCGACAGAAATCGGTTCGATTCCGAGATGTGGATATCGCCACCCTCGAATCTCGTCTAGAGGTGATTGTTGCTGCACTCTGATCGTCAGGCTCGCTATACCTGTGCGGGTCGCGCGTTGGGTGAAGCCCGGTTGCGCAACCGCCCTTCGGCCGAAGGCGGCTGTGGCTGTCCCATTCTGATCGAAGGGCGCAAGGATCGCATCGCCTTGGCCGCGCTCGGATTCACCGGTCCGATCGAACAGGTCAATCGCGGCTGGGACCAATCGCGTTTGGTCGCCTATCTGTTCGAGACCTACGGCATCTTGAATCGAGTCGATCAGGGCCCCTCGATGATCCTGCTGATGGATTGGGACCGCACCGGCGGTCGCTTGCAGCGCAACATCGGGGAGCGCCTCAAGGCCTTCGGCATGCGGATCGATGATGCGACCCGGATGGAATTGGTGCGCGCGATGAAACCCGAGGGCAAGACCGTCGAGGGGCTCAAGCCTCACGCGCGCACACTGCGTCCTTTCATTGACGAGATTGATCCTGAGGGCAAGAGCGAGGAAGAGTGACTCACTCCAACCGAATCGCGATGCGAAGGTCGAGCCGTCCAGTCAGGGATTCACTCAGGCGATCCAGTTCAGCAAGGCGTTTGGCCAGGTCATCCTGCAGCCGGGTGATCAGACCGTTCTTCATGCGCACCCAACGCGGGTCGGGGGGTTGGCCCTCATTGCGTGAGCGCCAATCAGCTTCGGACAATTGACCCAACTCGCGACTGATGCGGGCATGCCAGGCCTGCTCCGCATTCGCTCTCAATTCCTCCAGAAGCGGCAACAGTCGACTGCGTTCACCCTCCAGTAACGCGGCTTCGATCGGGGCGAGCAAGGGCTTCACCCCAAGGGATGAGGGGTCTTCGATTCCATCTTGCAACGAATTCAGGGGCTCGGATCCCGGATCTTCGATGGGCTGTCCTTCCGCATCCAGATGGAGCCATCTTCGAACCGTGGTTCTGGTCAGACTATCCACGGTCCAATCGATGCAGACACACCACGCTGCCTGAGGCGGAGTCGTCTCATTCCGATTGACTCTCAGGCCGAGGGCATCGTCCTCATCTTGTCGCTCGCAGAGCAATCGGATCAATGGATGATGTGGCGAGAGGAAGATGTGCGCGGGTTCGGAACGTGCGATCTCTCGATCGAAGACCACGTGGAACCAATGGGGCCCGGTGCGATCAGCAGCGGTTTGGATGCGGGTTGACCAGCCGACCGTATCCATGTCGATTCGCATCACATCCTTGCTGTGATTCGAGAGTTCCTGAACAATGTCATCGTCGAGCCGCAGCATCCACACACCTTCATCGCGGGTCGTGTGGAGTTGGGTGGTCTCGCCGAGCTGATACAGCATCCATCGTCGCAGGCCCTCCGCAGAGATACCCAGTCCATGGGTCTCGACGGATTCGCGCAAGGTGGAGATTCCGGGGTCCGGTCCGACCCATTCGCGTTCCTCGACCGAACGTTCGACGAGCCACATCTCGCGCTTGTCAAGCAGGGTGAGCACCCCGTCTCCATCCTCCTCCTCAACTTCCGCAGCGCGCACCATGCGCAGCCCTGCCGGGCGATCCAGTTCTGTGCGCGCAACCATTCGCATGGCCTCGCCCAAGAGCGGGTCGAGCATGCCCAATGCATCTTCGAACAGACGAATGCGATGGTAGAGCCGATGCAGGATGGCAGCGTCAATCGTGCCCTCGACAGCCAAGTTGAGAATCTCGATCTCATCCGCGGTCTGGCCGAATCGATCGAGGCGCCCGATGCGCTGTTCGATGCGCATCGGATTCCACGGTAGGTCGTAATTGACCAGGCGATGGCAATGCTGTTGATCCAGACCCTCCGAACCGACCTCGCTCGACAGCAGGATGTCAATCTCACCAAGCCGAAAGCGCTCGCGTATTCGGTCTCGCTCATCCATGTGGGTGCGCCCGGTGATGACCTCGCTGCGGAAGCCATCTCGGCTCAATCGCTCATGCAGATGGGCGAGGCTAGCATGGAAATGGCTGAACAGCAGCACTCCGCCTTCATCATCACGAGCGAAACTGTCTTTCAACCAAGTGTGGAATGCGTCATATTTCGAGTCGACCTCACCGAGTGCTTCGGCCGCGCTGATCAGTTCATTCAGGTTGCCCAGTCGGCGCAGTAAGCGAATCTCGACCTCGGCAAGGTCGGCATCACCCTCCTCCATGGACAGGTCGAGGGCTTCGCGCGCCTGCGTGCGGAGTTGGCGAAGGACATGGCGGCCGAAGGCCGGTAGGCAGGACGAAGCCATCCTCTCCGGAACGATCAGCGCCCAATCGAATACCTGTCCCTCAGGATGGCGCATCTGGATCAGGGTGCGCGCCCACAGGCGCGCCGCCTCGTACAGCCTCCATTCCTCAGTCGTCAGTTGGACATCCAGGGTGATCGCCTTGCGTTCGGCCAGATGCCAGTCGAGGTCCCGGCGTCGGGTTCGAACCAGAAGATCATTCAGCGGTCTCAATCGACGAACCAGATCCGCCAATCGTCGCCGACTCGCTTCCAGACGACCCCCGGTCCAAGCTTGTTCATGCTCGATGAGGGATATGGCCTCGAGCAATCGTGGATCCTGCGCGTAGCCGATTGTGTTCTGCAGCGCCCGGAAGCGGTCGATGGCGCGCGGCAGATTCGGAATGGGTGCACTGATACCATCGAGTACATCGTTCAACATCCGTGTGGGTCCCATCGTGCGATGGAATTGCTCGATCGTCGGCCAGCGGTCCGGGGCGAGCAGGCTGAGCTGGACCCACAATTCCTCATCGCGCAGGTTGACCGGTGTCGCCGTCATCAGCACACAGCGCCGGCTGCGCATGGCGAGCAATTGGACCGCATCGTGCAGCCGGCTGCGCGGGTTGCGGCAATGATGCGCCTCATCGACGATCGTCAGCATGGTCTCGGGCAGGATTTCCATCAACCGCTCCAGAGTGGCACTGCGGCGCAGCACCCCGTGGCTGACGATGATTACACGCGGCTCTCCCTCGACGAGTCGCTCGACCATCGCGATCAGTCGGCGTCCGCTGTCGGCAACCACCGCGTCGATCTCGGCACGATGGTGCAGCTCCTGACGCCATTTCGAGCGCAATGCACCCGGACAGGTGATGATGACGCCGCCGGTCTCGCCAATCGAATGCAGGCGGCGCAGGATGCGAATAGCCGAGATTGTCTTGCCCAACCCGACCTCGTCCGCAATCAGCAGACCACGCCATGGTGAAGCGGCGAGTCTCGCGGCGGGGAGGTGCTGATGAGGTTGATCTTCCCAGCGCCCAAAGGCATGCATCGGCGCGGCATCACTGGCCGGATGCCGCATCAACAGGTCGGTCCAGCGAAGATCAGGAGCCAGCCTGTCGGCCCGGGCGAGAGGGCCATCATCCCTGGTGCCTGAGGCAGCCATGCAAACGAACGGCGGCGAGAACGCTCTTGAAGACTCGGTCGGGAATGCCCATCGGTCAGGGAAGTCCCGTCCCGTCCTGCTTGACCGTGTTCAGCACGACATGAGTCACACTGCGCAGGATGCCATCGCTCGACAACAGCGTCTTCGACAGGTCATCCAGGTCTCCGCGATTTCGTACGCGCGCGAGGACCATCGAATCGAAATCACCGGTGACGTCGTAGATCGCGAATACCCGGGGATCCTCGGCAATCCGGCGCTGGACCTCCATCAACTGACCCTTCTCGATGCGCAGAGCACATAGCACGGTCATGTTCCAGCCGACCTTCTCAGCGTCGATGCGAACCTCATAGCCCTGGATGACCCCGAATTCCTCCATCCGGCGCACTCGATTCGACACGGTACCGAGCGCGACACCGACCTGTTCGGCGATCGAGCGCATCGAGGTGCGTGCATCCTCGAGCAACACGGCGAGGATGCGACGATCGGTATCATCGATCATGTCCGGGGGGCAGGCTCGACAGACCTTGAATCTATGTCGACCGCTTCGAGTCGAAGGTCAGGTCGAGCACCCAGCCGCCCATCTCTTCCACCTCGATGCTCCAGGCCGTCACAATCGGCATCGGCTGCGCGTCTGGCTCCAACTTGACGCGAACCTCGAAGGTTCGCTCAGAGCCAGCGGCGAGGTCGACATCACGAATCGCACGGGCGAGTCTCCAGGGGGGCTCAACCTTGACCTCCTTGAGATGAACACCTCCAGTTCCTGCACGCAGAATTGCCATAGCCTTGCCCTCGCGATCCAATGAACCGGACAGCCGTGGCAGCATGATCTCACGCTTCCACTCGGCGCGGACCACAGCGGCGAGGCACAGGAGCAGAATACCCAGCCCGATCAAAGCAGAGGCTTTCGCATCGACTCCGGCGGGGCCGGTCTCAGGTGCTGGGACCGAGGTTGAGAGCAATGCGAAGTTCTCTTCGGTATAGAAATCCGAGAGCAGGAGAACGAGATGATAGCCGCCTGGATCAAGGAGGGTGAATTCCTGATGAATCGTTAGATTTCGATCGCTCGACGGACTCGGGGGGTAGAATGTCTCGTACTGGCGAACCACCGCATTCTGGTCTGGGGTTCGCCCTTCGATCTCGACACCATCCTCGACGAGAATCATGCGCAGAATGCCATTCTCGATCTCGCTCGTGATCTTGATCACGATCGTCGCATTGAGCGTCTCGTCATCTGACCATCTCAATGTCAAACCAAGCAGAGCCTTGGCGTCTTTGACGGGATGATTGAAGACGCTCAAATTCCCGAGGTCTTCCGCCCGCTTCTCGCTCCCGAGGATGCCAAGCTCATCACTCAACGGATGCCAAGCGAGTCGAATCACCTCATCATCTGGGACCGGTTCATCTTCGATTTCGGTGAAGTGCTCGACGAATCTGGGGACATCATCGCCAGATTCAGTCTGAGTGACATGTGCACCATCCTTCATCGGCATCAATGCCAAGCCAGTGACCGACAGAAGAGAAAGAGCGAGGACGAAGGGAAGCCAAGCCCCCGCCCGGTCCGCGTCCATGTGGCTTCCACACGAGAGGTGGCGCATGAAGGTCGTCACTCGATGCCGAGCTTCCAGGCCAGCACATCGCGCTCGGAATCGGGCATCATCAGGGAGAGTTTTCCAGCCAACCAGGCAGGAATGAATTCGCCTTCACAGGTGAGGAGGATGCCTCCATCTCGCTCCTCTTGGAATTCCTCACCGAGGGTGCTGCGACCGGGTTCCTCCTCATTCAGTAATCGCTTTACCAGATCCACATCCACTTCGTAGAGATGGTGGGATACCAAGGTTGCCAATCCATGCAGCCCCTTGGATAGAAGTCGATTTCGATTCTTCCTCAATTTCCACACGGGCTGTCCTGCTTGCAGGACTCTGATCGGGTGCCAATGACCGCCGGGGAACAATCGATTCTTGGCTGTCAATCGGGTGGGTGTCCACATCCAGTCCTTGACAGCCTGCGTGCTGATGTGAGCGAAGTGACCTCGTCGCCACATGACGAGGCCTTCGCCCTCCATGCCCCATTCGGTGAACAGACCCAGATCCTGTTCATCTGGCAGACGGAGATCATCCTTGCCCGGCGTCCTCGGTGAAATCGGAATCGGTTCTCGACCCTCGTCTCGCGAGTGCGCGCGGGTCGCGCGTGCAGAGGCCTCATCCTCGATTTGAGTGAAGGCGGCGATGAAGAATCCAGACCCTTCATTCTCATCGTTCCAGACCCGTCGGCAGAACTGCGTGCGTTCGGTCATTCCTGTACGAGTGATGAGACCCGGAAAGACGGATTCTGAATCGATATTGACCAGTTCCAACCAAGGGAACCTGTCGAGCACGGATTCGACGACCTGCTCATTCTCGACCGGATCGATCGAGCAGGTCGAGTAGACCATGCGCCCACCCGGGCGCAGCAGCAGGGCGCCTCGCGACAGGATGCCCGCCTGCAAGCGCGACAGGTGCTCGCCATCCGACGGCTTCCAGCGCGACCACACATCGGTATTCTTGCGCGTCGTGCCCGTCCCGGTGCAAGGCGCATCGACCAGAACACGGTCGAACCCCGGCTCGGCCACACGCGGGAAATGCCGGCCATCCTCGCGCACGGCGACCACGTTCAGATGACCCGCGCGCTGCACGTTCGATACCAGATGGTTGGCGCGACCGGGATTGGGTTCACTCGCGACGACCAGCCCCTCTCCAGCCAGCATCTCGGCGATCTGGGTCGACTTGGAACCGGGCGCGGCACACATGTCGAGCACACGATGGCCGGGTTGGACATCCAGCGCTTGCACGGGCATCATCGAGGCCGCTTCCTGCTGGGTGATTCTACCCGACTGGTGCAGCGCTGCGATCTTGGATCTCAAGTCGTCTGAAGGGCAGCGGTGTTTGTCCCACGGCAGTTGGTATGCACCACCTTTCCCGGTGAACCACGGAATTGGTTCTGCGCCCATCTCTTCGAGCCGTGCAACGGTCCAATCCATGTCGATCCGACAGGGGTTGACACGGACGGTCTCGGGCAATCGAGGCGTGGCCGCATCGAGCCAGACATCCAACTCACCGGGGCGCAGTGTCTCGACCAGCTTGGCCAGTTCACTGGCCGCGGCGTGGGCGCGCCAGTCGCTGACCATCTCGCCCATGACGCCGCCGATGTGATGTCACGCTTCAGCGCATCGGCCGCGCCCAACCTTCAACGGCTGGGGGGTGTTCGGGGAATCGATGGAGACAGCGTTGGTCCTGACCGCAGCGTTGTTGGTCGTCCCCGTCCTGCTTCTTTGCAGGGAACGAATCGATGCTCGATTCCGGTTCCTGCCACTCGGCCTCGTCGCAGTGGCTGTGCTCACGCGCATAATCACCTTCTGGTCCGCGGATTCGAGTGATGCCCAGGTGGTGGGCTATCTTCCCGAAGGGGTCAGCGGAGCGGCGGCGCTGGTCCACATCTTCGACGGCCCAGCCGGCTTGATGCTCGGGCTGTTGCTCGGATTCAGCGTCGGGCTCGTGCGCCTCGAGGGCAAGGAGGTCCAGCGCTGGGCGGCGTTGTGCTGGGTCGTTCTTCTGGGTTGGAGCACGCCTTCAGATGGCTTCGCCACGATCGATTCCACACCGTTATCCAGCTTACCCTCAAGCCTGGATTGGCAGAGTCTGGCTTACCCGTTGATTGGGCTCGGCCTTTCGGCACTGGTGATTCCGACGCTGGTCCGAATCGAATCCGCATCCGCGCTGCAGATCGCAGCCTCCCTCAGCATCGGCCTTCTGTTTCTCGACATCGCCAACGACCCGGTCGCCTGGATGCTGGTCGGTCTGACGGTCCACCATCTGGTCGCACTGCACATCTCTGACCTGCGTGGGCAGGCGACACGGCGGCGCTGGATGGGCCTAATGCACACCATGTTCCACAGCGTCGTCCTGCTGATTATCGCCACCGCGTGGCTGGCCGTTGAGACCGATTACCATGCCGCGTTGTGGACGTCTCGGGTCGCGGTCTTCTGGGTGCTGCTGTGCGGTTTGGTCGGCAGCCTTGCACCGACGCTGGGCTTCGATTCACGACCGCGACCCGAGGCCTGGGGATTCCACACCGGCACGCTCGTGGCGTTCGCATTGTTACCGGGCATCGCACTGGTCGAGTTCACCATGCTGCCGGTTGTACTGCTGGGTGTGACCATGCCGGTGCTTGCCACACACCCTGAGTTCCGCCCGGGCCTTGCATGGCCACGCAGAGGCATGGAGTCTCTGATTCTGATCACCTTGCAAGTGGGGGTCATTCTGTTCTATCAACCCTTCATGTTGCTCGGTCTGATCGCTCTGCCATTCTTGTTGAAGTTGAAGACTTCCGCGGATGAAGAGGAGTGAGCAAACACTTCTTTCGTCGGTAATATTCTCCCGAACGGTTATACATGTATCAGTGTCGATGAGGCGTCCGTAGCCCCTCGGGTTGCAAGGATGGGATGGGACATGACAACACAGCGGAAGCCGGCTCGCAGATATGCAAAAGCCAGCGAAACCAAACGAACGAATGCCGACGAGACCGCAGCCAAACTAACGGAGCTCACTGAGCGCGCGCGTCGCGTGGGCGCGGAACAGGGTCCACTGGTCCCCGTTGAAGCGCTGATGACGATTGAGACGGATTCCTGGGTATGGCAGACTGTGGATCGAAAAGTGCTCGAACAACTCAGTCATCGTCTCGTGCTGCAGACCGAGGATGGACGACGCCGTGAACTGTTCATGACCAAGGATCTGGATAGCGCCATGGATGCGGCCGGTCGCATCGTCGAGTTCAACAACGGCGTCGTGCTGATTGAGACGCTCGACCCGTGAAACCGGTCCAATCGCGGACATTCACGGGCTTCGGCGTGTTGAAATACGAAAGGCGGGTCGGCGAGTCGCATGGCAGTGAAGAAGTCCAAGAAGGGCGGCCCCAACATCCAGCAGGCCGCTGGTCTCATTCGCTACTTCGATGAGGAGAGCGAGGATGCGATTCACATCTCCAAGGGTGCGATTTACTTCACCTGCATCGCGGTCTCCGCTTTCCTCTATCTGCTGAACCACAATGTGCTTCAGTGGGGATGGGCGCAGCTCACAGGATTCTAACTCTGGAGATGCGTTCTCACTCCTCTTCGGAGGCGAGATCGACGAAGGGAATGTCCTTCGCGTCAATCGTTGTGTGTGTTCTGATTGAATCCTCAGGCAGTTCTTCGAGGGTGAGGACAGTCTCGCTGAGGTCGATTTCTTCGGCTTCGACCGCGGCCATCGCCTCGAGCAATTCCTCGCCGCTGTCGAACTGGGCGGCGACCTCGGTTCGGGGGTCGGCTTCGATCAGGTAGGCCTCGGCTCGAGCGAGGGCTCGTTCGACCCCGGTCGCTGAGCGGTCATGCAGGGCATCCTCGGCGATGTCGAACTCGGCTCGGGCTCCGCCGATCTCCTCGCGAGCCGATTCGAAGTCCCATCCCTCGGGTGCTTCTTCGGCGAGCCGTTCCAAGTCGTTCTCGAGCGCTCTGGTCACGCTGCGCATCGCATCGATCGTATCGGACAGGTCCTGATGGCCGCGCTCGATCAATTCGGTCCAGGCATCCTTCTCATCCGCGGGAGTCACACCTGTGACCTTGGCGAATCGCCCCCGCCATTTCGCTTCCCAGGGATTGCGCCCGAGGGCGGCGGCGAGGTCGAAGGCGAGTCGGGCGCGCCGACCTAGCGGCCCTTCCATGCGGATCTCGTTGAGAAAACAGGAGGCGAACAGGCCGAATCCCCAGTAGGATTGGCTCACAATCGTCACGGAGAATTCTGGGTCTGCGACGACGATTTTCCAGCGCTGTTGGTCGAATCCGGGTGCCTCAATGACTCGTGGGGGCTCATGCGCACCGAATCCTCTCAGCAGGGCATCGACGACATCTCCGAGGAACAGGCTTCCCTCGGCGCCCGGGAAATTAGCATGGCGAAGCCGTCCTTCCGAATCGATTCGCATCTCCGGTTCGCCGACCCGAACCTGGGCGTGCAGCAGGGATTCTGAGGGCTCGAGCTCGGGATTCATCTCGCCAATCACCATCCGCCCCTTAGGACGGGTACGAAAGAACAACTTCATACGTTTCGCGGTTCATTCTGGGTTCGGAGCGGGTATCATGGCGAAGCAGAAGGCCTCGGGTGAGGACAAGTCCGTCGAACGAATGCAGGCGGTGCCGGGGGTTGGAAAGACCACGGCACAGAAATTGGTTGGTGCTGGAATCCGCACCTCAAATCAACTCGCTAAGGCGAGCATGAAGAAGCTTCTCGGTGCGGGATTGACCGGGGCAATCGCGAAGAAACTCGTCCTCGCAGCGGCCAAGCAGGCCGCGCCGAAGGCGAAGGCAGCGGCGAAGGCTGCACCTCAGAAGGTCAAGGCCGCGGCGAAGGCTACTCCAAAGAAGGCGGTCAAGGCCGCCAAGACGATCAAGATGGCCGCCAAGACCGCGGCCGCGCGGGGCGTGAAGAAGGCGAAGAAGGCCTCGCCCACCAAGAAGAAGAAGGCCAAGAAGCCGAGAACCTCGACCAAGAAGACTTCTGAGAAGACCGTTGAGGTTAGCAGCAAGACGCTTCCGACGCCGAATTGGAAAGACAGTCTCAAACGCTGGAAGAAGAATTGAACTCAGTCGTCCTTCTGCGCTTCTCTCGCCACCTGAGCGCGATGGTAGATTTCGCGCAGGCTCTGGTCACTGATTTCCAGATAGACCCGCGTGGTCGATATGTTGACATGGCCGAGCAGCCGTTGGATGGAGACGAGGTCAGCGCCGCGTTCGAGCAACCCGGTGGCAAAATTGTGGCGCAGCGTGTGGGGGCTGAGTTTGGTGCGCGGGATATCGGCGCTGTCGGCCAGGACATCCATCAGCTTCTGCACCGCCCGGGGGGTGAGCCTCCGACCTCTTCGATTGAGGATTAGGGCGTCACGATGCGCATCGCTGGGTGGATGTCGAACGATGATGCTGTCTCGGACCGCTTGGTAAGCCTGAATCGCCTCGACCGAGGTCGAAGTGAACAGCACGATTCGATCCTTGCCTCCCTTGCCCTCGCGAACCGTCGCGCTTTCATCCTCCAAATCCACAGATGATCTGTCCAGGGCACACAGTTCGGAGACCCGCATGCCGGTATCGAGCAGCCAGATGATGACCGCGTTGGCGAAGGGATTCTCCGAGGTTGCGGCCGTCTCTCGAAGCCGGCCGAGTTCGCCGTGGGTGAGGATTTTGGGTAGGCTGCGCTTCTTGCCGGGGCGTGGCACCCACTCGGGCAGTCGATATCCAAGCCAGTTCAACAGATGGCTTGCGGCTGCGATACGCGCACTAATCGTGGCCGGTGCGAGGTGGGAGATCGATTGCACCCAGAAATCGAGTCGGCCATTGTTGGGATCGACCCAGCGTGCGATCTCGCGCACCGGAATCGCCTGCACCGCATCCCAGGATGGGGGCAGTTCACCGGGAAGCACGGTGGAGAGGAATTGTTTGATGCTCGTGCGATAGGATCTGAGGGTGTGGGAACTCTTCTTCTCGCTCGCCAGCTGCATCTCATAGCAGCCATGCCAGGGCAGGTCGGCCAAACGTGAGAGTCGGGCCGGCAGGCCGTAGGGGACACCGATGGCCTCCTCTGAGAAGGGGGTTCCGAAACGACCATTTCCGAGCGAGTTGTTTCTGTTCTCATTCAGCATTCGCGCGTCCGTCCCGGGGCCCGAAGGCCCTTGCAATCCCATCCCCGAAGGGAAGCCGCAGTCCGAGGGTGAGGGTATGAATGCACCGCTGGGGGTTTCGAATTATCCGCCCTTATCGGGCGTGATTCCGCGCCGCCGGCCGCATCAGCGGCGGCGTATTCGCCAACCCGGATTGGGGTTGCGCACCGCCCAGGCCGCAGCGTTCTCGCGTGCCTCGATTTCCCAGGGCTGGGGTTCGGGGGGCGCGGACAGGCGCGCATCGATCGTCTGTTGGATGAGGGGTCGGATGCGCTGGCGAAGGACGTCGAGGACACCGTAGAAAATCAGTTCGTCCGCCTCGCGCAACACGAGGTCGCCCGAAGGCTGCCAGACGTGGGCCCCGGCGCGGGCCACCGCAGCGACCGCACCCTCATCGTCGAATACCATCAGATCGCCGAGGCGGCGACCGACCAGTTCGGGGTAACGACGGACCTTGAGCGAGAGGGTACCGTGTCCCTCCTTGGTGGACAGAAGCTGATCGAGGTCGATCGGGGTGAAGGCGTGGGCCTCGAGCACGTGGCGCATGATGTGTCCTGAGACATTGACGCCGGTCGCCTTCTCGATGCCTTCCAGGCCCGGACTCGAGTTGACTTCGAGCAGGAGGGGTCCGCGATTGGACTCGAGCAGATCGACTCCGGCGATGTCGAGTCCGAGCAGACGCGCTGCCTTGCAGGCGATGCGGGCATAGTCCTCGGGAATATCGACAGGTTCGACATTGCCACCGAGGTGGAAGTTGGAGCGGAATTCACGACCATGGGCGCGTCGTCGCATTGCTGCGACCACGTGTCCACCGACCACCAGCACCCGCACATCGCGGCCGTGGCTCTCACGGATGTACTCCTGGACCAGCACTTGATCGCCCTTCTCGAGCAAATCCCAAGCGAGTTCGTTGGCTTCGCGTTCGGAATGTGCGAGGAAGACCCCGCTGCCTTGCGTACCCTCTGCAGCCTTGATCACACAGGGCACGCCTCCGACCTGGCGGATCGCGCGCTCGACATCTCGCCAGTCGCGCACATAAGCCGTGGTCGGAACGGGAATGTGATTCGCCGACAGCAGTTGGGTCGCGTGCAGTTTGTCTCGACTGTTGCGGATGCCTTCGCTGCTGTTGGCCACATAGGTGCCCATGCGCTCAAATTGTCGCGCGATGGCCACACCGTGGCGGGTGATCGAGTAGCCGATCCTCGGCAGGACTGCATCGACCTCGACATTCCATCCTTCGTGCAGGATGCGCCGGCCGTCATTGCCCACGGTAATCGAGAGTCTCATCGGATCGAGCACATCGACCGAGCATCCCAAGGCCTGCGCCTCCTCGACGAGGCGCCGCGTGCTGTACAGCCGCGGCCCGCGGGACAGGATGGCGACGCGCAGGGTCATCGGGTCTTGGCGACACCGCTTCCGTTTTGAGTCCTATGGTCACGAATCGCGTTGCCGTGCGAGCGCTCGCAGCCCGCGCGCGCGCATGTGAAAGACGCCGAGTCCTTCAAGGGTCTGACCGCAGTCGGCGCCGCCATGCAGTCTCCCGCTGGACCGACTGGTCCCCCCGTGGCTGGGCCGACAGGACCTCCTGTCGCAGGGCCGAGTGGGCCACCCGAAGGTCTGGACGCCGCCCAGTTCGACCCCCTTGCAGAAATCGAGGATGCGAGGGCCCGACGCAAGGACCGCGAGGAGCGACTCGAACTATTGCAGAAGAAGCGCAACAGCGCCCGTATCAATGTCTACCTCTTCCTCGCCCTGACTGTTGTTCTGGCTGGTTTCTCCTTCTTCCCGGTATCCTATGGCGATGTATCGGATAACCCCCAGGAACGCATGAGTCCGTCCGCAGCCGAAAAATGGGTCGCCTCTGGCGAAGCCGAGGCCTATGATGGGAAGATCTGGGATGGCGCGAATTGGAGTACGAGCACGCACAAGAACATCTACATCCCACCTCCGGCGATGCCCGACCTCGGCTCAACCTCCGCGGTCCGCGTCGATGTGACTGTGGTCTCTTGGCGATCGACCGGAATGAGTTACTTCAAGGCCGGCCTGTTCGATGGAGACTGTGCCGGCCAGCAGCCACCACACGAGGAATTGCCCGCGGATGCATGGTATCATCACACGGACAACTTCTCGGTGGGAGAATCGGTCGAATTCACTCTGTACACCCAGCCTGGTCAGAAGTGCTTACTGATTGTCTGGGATGAGCCGATGGAGAGTCAGATCCTGGCGACGATGGACGTCGAGATGTCCATCCACTGGCCTCGCATGCTGACCGTTCCCGCCGCCGTGCTGACCTTCCTGCTCTCTGGATTCGCCTTCATCGGCGCGCAGAAGTCCGGCCGTTCCTTCAAGGCCCTGAAGTACCCCGAGGGCAAACCCGAGAAGCGGATCGAGAAGGAGGTTCTCGAGGTGGCAGAGGCCGAGAAACGGGAACAGATCGATGCCCCTGAGGTCGTTGCAGAGGATGCCGACACGATCGAGGTCGAAGGCCCCTCGCTCTCCGAAGCAGCAGCCAGCCCCGTGCAGGACGATACACCAATCCAAGAGACCTCAACAGAACAGGATGCGGCGGGGCCTTACACCGATGAGGAGTTGCTCGGCGCCGGCTGGAGTCAGGCGCAGATCGACGCCATGCGCAACGACTGAGCCCGCCACAGAACGCGATGCGGGCCGGCACGAGGGCCGAAGAGGTTGAAAGCGGCAGGCATCGCCATCCTCTCTGAGGATGGACCATGGGGAAGGAAGACCTCTCCACCATGACCGTCGCCGAACTGAAGGTTCGCCTGAAGGAACTCGGCTTGGCTGTCAGTGGCAGGAAGGCCGACCTCATCGATCGCCTCACCTCAGAATCGGTCGAGGAGGAAGAGGAAGACCTGCTGATTCTCGATGAAGAGGATGAGGAGGATATTCCGCACGAAGAGCCCGTTCTCGAGGCCGAGATATTCGAAGCCGAGATCATCGAGGCAGAGATTCCAGCCGAGGTGAGGATGACCCCTGCTCCACGAGTAGCACAGCCGTGGTTCCGTGACGGCACGAATATCGCCACAATCCTCGTCGTCATTCTGTTGGCCGGAGCGGGCGGCTGGTGGTATATCTCCCAGCAGGAGGTCGTCTATCAGGTCGCACCCGCGCGCTATGGGGATGACTTCCGATTCACCGTCTCCGAGGGATTGCTGCTCGCCGAAGGTGACGAGATGGTCGAGCATCTGCGCGAACGTGCAGGTGGAGGGTTGGACGAGGTCTGTGGTCAGCTTCGCATCGATTTCACCGGCACGGGTTCGGCCTCGATCACCGAAGGGAGTCTCGCCGATCTGAAGGACCCGAGTGATACCCACCTCGAGGGTGCTGTCATGACCAATGGCGCCTATGGACAAACCTGGAATGCGGTCGAATCCAAGATTGAATACGATCTTGATGCGGACCTGTCCGGCTACACCTGGTCCGCCATCAATCCCGATGCCTGCAGTCAGAGCACAGAATGGTCGCGCAACGATCACGAGATCGAGATCGGGGTTGAACAGTGGACTGAACTGACCGAAAGCGGCTTGATGCGAACCGATACAACGGTGGATTACCGCAGTGGAGATGGCGAGCATTCCGCGGTTTCGATGACGACCTTCGGAGCGATCAGCGGATCGGATACCGTCGCGGATCTGATGGAGGCTGCCCTGATGCCAGTTCACCCGATCGATCTCTACGAGATGTTCGGCCTGACCGTGCTTGAAGAGGGCATGACGGGTGAGCACAATGGCTGGGATTGGCGGGTCGGAATCACCACCTCCATCGGCGACGCGGACGTAATCATGGTCTACATGGTCCACGATACCATCGCCAAGTGCCTGGGTCGGGCGAGCATCACGCTCTGGGTGATTCCCGACCAGCCACTGCCCGGTCGGCAGAAGGTGGACCTCATGCTCGATGGCCAGGGCGCCGGCGGCTGTGCACTCGACCTGCGCCTCGCGATCGAATACGCCTTCCCCGATGGCTCATTCACCTCGAAGTATACGATGGAGCAGACCTCATTCTCACAAGGAGGAGACCTGCTCGACTGGAGTGAGTCCTACGCGACTCGGCCGTTGGCCGGTCAGGGAGTTCCCGGCGCGTCTGACCGTGTCCCATGGAATGGTGGCACCCACATGTGGGACAATTCCTCCACCCGTGCCTTCACGCTGGAGATGGCGGTTGGATGCGTGGTCGCCGATGCGGCGAACTTCACCTCGGCCAATGCCGCCCTCAACAGCGATGGTTATGTCTTCGCTGCTCAGGACAATCGTTCGGCCAACATGCCGACCTGGAATCTGTCTTGGATCAGCTCGGTCGAAGCGGGTTGGGTGCGTGTGACATGGCCGGGTGGAGCGGGCTGCCTGAACTCGGGAGATGGGCCGCTTTCAGGCGATGATCGACCCGAACATGGCCGCGAGAGAATCCCGTCCACACTCCTGCTTTCAGTGGTCGAGGCCCGCATGGCCTCCTCGACGATGTATCCCGATCTGAATTCCCAGGTCTCGAATGGTGAGTCGTTGCGTGATGATGCGAATCTGGGCTATCGGCTGGTCATCCCTGAAGACAATCCTCTGACCGAGCTGTTCGATGATTATCTGGGTGGTAAGGTGACCGTGATCGTCGAGCGCAGCTGGACCTCGGCTGGCGAGGAGTATACGCTGCGCGCAGCGATGGATGGCGAGACCGCCCGAATGGCCGGTTGGATCATCACGACGTCCTAGGCTCGAGAGAGAAATGCTACCCACGACCGTCTCCCTTCCCGTCACCCTCAAGTGCGCCGCGAGGGCGGTGCATACCGGGATGCACCAATGACAGATGAGGAGGTCCTTCCAGAAGCGGTGCCCGCACCGCTGGTGGTCGAGTTCACCGAGGAGGAGATCTTCGATTCCTCCAGCGAGGACATCGGTGCGGCGGAGCCGCGCCCGCAGGTCGAACTTCCGCGCGCAGAACCGACCCCCGCAGGTCGCGCCCGAGTCGTGGCCGTGATGAATCAGAAGGGCGGGGTCGGCAAGACGACGACGGTGATCAACGTCGCCACCCACCTCGCACTGCACGGCGTCAGAGTCCTTGTGGTCGACTGCGACCAGCAGGGCAATTGCGCGACCGGGCTCGGCATCGACAAGAGTCGGGTCGAGCACACGACGCGCACCCTGTTCACCGAGGCCGAGAAGGCGCCCATGTGCCGCCATGCGACCGCTGTTCCCGGCCTCCACCTTGTGGTCGGTGAGAGAAGCCTGGTCGGACTCGAGCAGGAACTCAGCACCACACTCGGCCGAGAACGCTGCCTGACCGAGGGACTCGAGGCTTTGCTGCCTCATTACGACCTCATCCTGATCGATACCGCTCCGAGCCTCGGCTTGGTCACAATCAATGCGCTGGTGGCCAGTGATGCCGTGCTCGTGCCCGTCCAGACCGAGTTCTTCGCCCTCGAAGGTGTCGCCATGCTGGCTGCGACCATTCGCGAGGTCAGACGCCGCCTCAACCCCAAACTCGGTTTTGACGGCGTCATGATGACCATGCACGCCCCGACTCTGCTCAATGCCCAGGTCAGGTCCCAATTGATGGAGACCTTCGACGATCTCATCATCGAGCCGCCGATCCGGCGAAACATCAAGCTGGCCGAAGCCCCCAGCGAGGGCATTCCGATCCACATCCATGCACCAGAGAGTAAGGGGGGCGAGGATTACCGCGCGCTGGCCACCAACCTCGCAGAGCTGTGGGGATTCGATCTGGAGGGAGTATGATGGCCGACAAGAAGAGGCTCGGGCGAGGTCTGGACGATCTACTCGCCCAGCACGACCAGGATCTCCCCTTCCTCGATGCCTACGGTCCTTTGGATGGTGAGGCTGTCGAGCCCGGAACCACTGTTGAACAACTGAAGGAGGCCATCGAACGACTGTTGCGTTCGAATCAGAATGATGGTTCCAAGATCACGATCGAAGAGGTGGATGATGGCGTTCGCATCACCCTGTGTGGCGAGCATCTGCCGCTGGTGCCTTCGGATCTCGGCGCACCGGGACTCGAAGGCGGCTCACTCGACAAGGACCGCAGCGAAGCCACCGTCACCATCGTGCAATGGGGCATCCCCGCGCGCCGTCTCATCGAGCGCATGTGCGAGCACTGGGCCTCATAGGGCCATCACGGCGCGCAGGTCCTCCAGAAAGAGGTCTGGCGGCAATTCGGGGTCGGTCCAGACGACTCGCTGATAGCCTTCGGCATCGATGATGAAGGTCGGTTGTGGGTGGTTGAAGCCATAGCCCTCATGGGAATGATCCTCATAGTGGGCCGGATCGACATCATAGATGTCGAGAATCGGGTTGATGGCCTCTGGATTTCCGGTCAGATGGATCCAGTCATAGCTGTGGTTCGCCGTCCAATTCTGCAGGACGCTTGGCGAATCATACCACGGGTCGATCGTGATTGAGACGAAGCTGACGTTCGCGCTCTCATCCGCGCTGAGTTGCGCTGTGACATTCTTGATCGAGGCCGAAATCAGCGGGCAGGTATCGTCGCAGCGCGTGTAGATGAAGGCGAGCACGACGACCTTGCCGCGCTGCTCCTCCATCGACCACAATTCACCATTCATCGATTCGGCGACGAACATCGGCGCCCATTGGTTGCCCTCGAACTCGTCTCCGTTGTAGGCTGAGTCTTCTTCAGCATCGTCCCCCAAGCAGCCTGCCAGCAAGATGCAGAGGGCCAGCAGGAGGGAAGGGAGTCGTTTCATTCTCTCCACTCCAGAATCTCCTCGACCGTCATTCTTTGAATATTCGGTACCGTCGCATCAGGTGAAGGATAGCCCACCGGCAGCAACAGCATTGCGTGTTCATGCTCAGGGCGAGCCAGCAATTCGCGCAGGAAGCCCATCGGGGATGGTGTGTGGGTCAGCGTGCACAGGCCCATGTTGTGAATCGCCGCGATGAACAGCCCTGCGGCGATGCCGCAGGATTCCTGTGAATAGTAGGTCGGCGATTGCTCGCCATTCTCTCGCAGTCTCTGCGAGTGTCGGAACAATACGACCACCCAGGGCGCATCGGTGATGTGCTCCTTGACGAAGTCGGTGCCCAGAGGCTCGAGAACCTCGGCCCAGGCCTCGGGGATGCGCTCCCCGTAGAACCGCTTCTCCTCGGATTCAGCGGCTTCTCTCAACTGCTGTTTGACCTGAGGATTCGAGATGGCCACAAAGGTCCACGGCTGCAGATGTGCTCCTGATGGTGCGGTGCCTGCGGTCTTCACAGCGAGTTCAATCAACTCTCTGGGAACCGACCGATCACTGAAGTGACGCGTGGTCCTTCTGGTCTCCATTTCCTCGTAGAATGAGAAGGCTGCATTCTGCATCTGCTCCGCGCTCTTCTCGTGGAAGACGAGAGGAACGAATTCGTCCATCGAATCACCGGGCAAGGCTGCCCATCGGATCCCAAGGTGGCAGGACGACAGGTGTGGTCTTCAGTGCCTCTTTCATCTCGTCACTGAGATATTTGGAGGGCGCGGCGATCTCGAACATGTACTCGTCGAACCAGTTGTCATTCATGGTGAAATAGCCCTTGACGCCGGATCTGTCATCGCCCCATGAGTTCTCGACCCGCCAGCGGCGGGTGTTGCCGTCGACCACATCGACGCCGGTGAACAGCATGGCATGGGTCATCAGGGTCTGATGGTGTTCGAGGCGCTGGGCCTTGTCGAGTCCGAACTCGACCCCGTAGAGATTCTCGAACTCGAATAGATTGGCATCCCACAGACCGAGTTGGCGCTGCATCTGCTTGCCGACATCACAGCCCATCCACACGGGCAGGTCATCCTCGAGCATGGCCCGTGTGATGTCCTTCATGGCCTTGATCGGGATGTTGAGATAGATCACGGGGGGTCCATCGACCACATTGTTGAGCCATTCAACGGTATAGGTCTGCATCTCGGCATTTCGCGGGTCGTGCACTAGGCAGACGAAGTCCTCGATGTCATCCTTGATGAAGCGCTCAACGAATTGATGCGGGGTCATCTCGCCCTCGCGGTGGAATTTCTTGTCCTTGTCTCGCCATTGCCAGTCGAAGGTCTCGGGTGGAGTGCCCAGATGGATGCAGAGGATGCGCCAGACATCGTTCATTCTCGTCTCTTTGTGCGCGTTCAGTTCCGCTTCTGAGGCGCCATCCGCTGCAAGACCACGGAGTTCAGCAGCTGAGGCTCTGAGCAGATGCAGAAGAATCTGGTTCATTCGGCGAGTCGCCGAGGAAGACTTGGATTCGGGATAGGCGGACTTCGGCACCAGTCCATGCTTCATGACGAGATTGACAGCCATGTTCCACTGGCCGCCATCATCGATCGGCCGACCCAAGAGGAAGGCGACGGTACGGTCATCGATCGGTTTGTCCGAGGTCTTGATCATCGCGTCGAGGAAATGATTGGCGCGCTCGAACTTGTCCCAGAAGTGGATGTGGGCCTGGCTGAACTCGAATTCCTTCAGGCCCATCTCCTTCATCGTGCCCGGCCGGAAGGCATTGAGCATCGCGAATAGCCAGCAGCGACCGCTGGCACGCTGGTTGGTCACCTTCCAATCATCGATCTTGGTGGTGAAGGAGTGGTCGGTCGACGCGACGACGTCACGATTCAGCGCGATGTTGAGCACATCGGTGGTCGTGACCGCATTCTGAGCAACTTTCGCGCCACCATCCGCGGCGAAGTCTGAACGAAGTTTCGAGATCTGTTCAGGTGAGATGGCTGACATTGGCTCACCTACGGTGAGCCCTTTCGCTTAGTCCTCTCGCCTCGCCATCATCGCCGCCAGAAGGGTGACAACCGCTCCGGCGAGAAGACCCGGTGCGGGCAGGGAATCGTCCTCGACCTCTTCGACGGGGCAGTTCGCACCCCCAGTGTCCTCACCTGAGACCCAGCAGTCCGACCAGATCTTTCCACCGTCGACGAAGCCGCTCTCGGGGAACTTCTCATCCTCCCCTTCCGGATAGGTCAGGACGATGTCGAAATTGACGTAGGCATGGGTTTCCACCGGCATCAGAGTATAGGCCCAGGTACCATCCTCCACACTCATGTTGAGCACTTCGGGCTGGAAGCAGACGCCGCTGTTGATGCACTGTTGAACGGTCCACTGCACCGTGGTTCCATTGGCACTCGCATTCTCATTCAGCACCACGTTGATCGTGAAGTCGACGCCGTCGGTGGAGACTCCGGGAACGGTGATTGATTCGATTGGCGTGCCCTCGACATCGATGAACCGATTGGCACCGGGATTGACCGCTGCGGATGCCAACGGCAGGCATAGGCAGAGAACCAGACCGAGTGCGATGAATACGCGCGCCATGACAACCCCTCCCTTCCAACTCTCATTCAAGAAGGCTCGGTCGCGATGCCCATCACAATTCAAGATCCCACAACTCGTCGCCGATGTGGTGCAGCATCTTGACCGCCTTGCCTTTCATCGCTTCGACCATCGAGGCGGCATCCATCGCCGCCCAGCCGATTGCCAGCGGCTTGCCGTGGGTCTGGTCGCGGATCCAGATCAGGTCGCCTTCCTCGATGCAATCGCAGGCGCCATGAATACCCGCGGCCATGCAATCCGCACCATTGAGCAGGAAGGGGATGGCCCCAAGGTCGACCTCGCACCACTTCATCGAAGGCGCCCATTCGAGGATGCCGCGCAGGGTCGGGAAGGTGATGGTATCGCCCGCGGGAGATTCAACCTCCATACCGAGCGGGCTCTTGTTGACAATCAGCAGATTCCAAGGCCCGAAGGAGGCGGTCTCCAGAAAGGCCTCAGACAGATCAGCATCGATGCCGAGCGGGCCGGTCAGGCGCTCGATCAGAGGCTTGAGCTTCTTGTGGCGCATCGGCTTGCGCGCCTTCAGCTTCCAGTCCTTCTTCGCCACGACCTTCGCTGGCAACGGACGCCCCTCAACCTTGCGCCGCCGGATTCATCATCCAAGAGGTGCTGGCCGGCCCATGCCGAGTGTGTGGTGCGCCTTGCGGACCTTTGCTGCCCACGCGCAGGAGATGGGCGGCGAAGCACTTCCAGAACCGCTGTTCTTCCTCAAACCGTGGGCCGCGCTCGCGCGGCCACCAGCCGGTTGCGAGATCGAGATTCCGGAGGGTGTTCATCACGAGGTCGAATTGGTGCTTGAGATTCGTGACGGTCTGCATCGAATCGGCATTGGCCTCGATCTCACCGACCGCGAACTCCAATCTGAAGCGAAGGTGACTGGCATGCCGTGGACGCGCGCCAAAGGATTCCCCAACAGCGCGATTCTCGGCGAACTCGTCGAAGCACCCGTGGGATTGAATTCGATGCGAATCGAGTTGGCCATCAACGGTGAGCCCCGTCAGGAAGCAATACTCTCTGAAATGTCATTCAGTCCCCTGGAATTGTTGGAGGCTCTCTCCACGTGGGCCCCGCTGGAGGATGGAGATCTGCTGTTCTGTGGCACGCCCGCGGGCGTGGGTCCCATCCACGCTGGGGATCATCTGTGCGCACGCCTTCTCAGGGAGGATGGCACGGTGCTCAGCGAGATCGAGATCACGGCGGCACCGATTCGTGCAGATTGAGGGTGGCGCGCGCCTTGTCGACATCGTCGACCGAGAAGGCGAGTTCGGTATCGCCATGGTAACGGGACAGTACGTAGATCGACTGGATGTTCACGCCGGCCGCAAAGAGTCGCTCGCTGAAGTCGGCCAGCGCACCGGCCTTGTCCGGCATCACCAATGTGAGAAGTTCGCTCACGGTGAAGGCGACGCCGAGTGATTCGAGCGCGAGGCGCGCCTCCATCACCTGCTCGGTAACGATCGCCACGTTCGGTGCCGCACGCCCGATTGCACAGATGGTCGAGATGTTGATTCCGCGATCGCTGAACTCGCGGCTCACCCGAGCCAGTTCTCCCGGTTGATCGGACAGGGCCATGCTAAATTCCATCATCATCGTGCTCACCAACGGGTTGAACGGGTGTTGCGGCCGCTATTTACCCACCGGAGGTGGCCCCGGCTCACATCGTGGTCTTGAAATAAGGGAAGCAGGTCGGCCGCTTCCGGGGAATTGACCATGGCACACTGGCACGGCATCTCACGACGCAAGCCGAGCGGCGGACGCCTCAAGCGCCCGAGCGCCTATCGAGGCAAGCGCCGTACCGAAATCGCAGCGGAGAAGCAGTTCACCATGATTGGTGATACCAGCCGCAAAGTCTACCGAAAGCGCAGTGGTTCCTCCACGGTCCGCGTGCTCTCGGACAACATCATCAACGTGGCTGACAAGAAGACCGGCAAGACGGTCGTCGCCACCCTTCAGTCGGTCAGCGATAATACCGCCGACCCCAACTTCGTGCGCCGCAACATCATGACCATGGGCGCGATCGTCGACACCGACAAGGGTCCCGTCCGAATCACCAGCCGCCCGGGCAGTCATGGCGTCATCAACGGCGTCCTGCTCGAGTGAACAGGTTGACAACGGATGAGGGCGACGCCCGCTCGGAGGCTCCGAGATGGCGAACCATCCTGATCGATTCGCGATTTGGCCTGGCTATTTCGATAGCAAGACGAGCCGACGCAGCGGTCGGCGCGTCGCCAAAGCAATCGCCATCAGGAATCCGAACCTCGACGGGCTCGTCTATGCCGCGCGCGGCGCGGGCATCAAGAAGATGAAGCGCGAGGAGAGCATCTCGCATCCCTCCAGACCCCACCTCAACGAAGGCCGACTCTGGATCGCGATCGAGCCGGCCAAGGCCGCGACCGGACAGCCGTCCAAGGAAGGCATCCTGCAGGCGATCGGCACCGCCTGGAAAAGCCAGCAAACCGATGCCACCGCCGCCGAGAAGGTCGCCAAGATCAGCGGCCCGAAGGCTGGCGACAAGCGCGGCCGCAGCCAACGCAAGGCCTTCAAATCCAGCAAGGGCAGCAAACCCAGCGAGCGCCGAAAGCGACGCAAGTGAGCCGGACATAAGGTGCGATTTTCCTGCGCGCGTACTGAGCCGTCCGCAAGCACTCTCAAACCAATACTGATCATCAATCGTCATCCGAGAGGGCCAACTGGTCCTCGAGGGCTAACAGTTCGGATGAGAGTTCGATCCGCTTCTCGTCCTCGAGTTCTTCATCATCGAGCATGACTCGCAGTTCGTCCATACTCGCACGAGCGCGCTTGCGCTCCTCGGCCATCCGGGCCTGCTCGGCCTGTTCCTTGGCCTTGGCTTCCACCTGGCGCTTCTCCTTTGCAGCCTCCGCCTTCGCCTTGGCCCGAGCCTCTGCCTTCGCCTTCTCCTCGTCAACCGTCTCGTACTTGATTTGCATGTGAGGGTAAGGAATCTCGATATTCTCCTCATCGAAGCGGTTGAGCACGTTGGTCATGATGATGTCTCGGGCTACCCACTCATCGGAGTAGTCGCCCACCCAACAGTTGAGGCGGAAGGTGAGCGAGGAATCCATCATGTGGGTGAAGAGGATCTTCGGCGTGGGATCCTGCAGGACGAGGTCACACTCCTCGACCACATCACGCAGCACCTGCTTGACATGGGAGGGTTTCTCTCCATAGCCGACGCCGACATCGAGTCGCAGGTTGACTCGCCGAGGTGTATCACCTGGACCACCGCGAGCGAAATTGGTGATCAGCTCAGAGGCGATGACCTTGTTCGGTATGATGACCAAGTGCTCGGTGTTGGTCTTGATCTTGGTTGAGACAAAGCCAATCTCGGTCACCACCCCGATCAGCGGATTTGCGGTCGGAGCGCCGAGCTGAATCTTGTCACCGACCTCAAATGGCTTGTCCATCAGCAACTGAGCCGAGATGATCAGATTGGAGGCGGACTCCTGCATCGCCATTCCAATCACCAGAGAGAAGATGGTCAGAGATGCGAGAGCAGCCGTGATCTCTATGTTGAGCGTGTCCATGATAATCAGCGTTGCAGAACCCCAGATGACGACCTTGATCACCACGGTGATGGCGGTGGAAAGTCCGGCTGACTCCGCGCCGGCGCGCTCGTTGAACGTCTCGATGACAGGTGGAAGGAAGCGCGAGACTGACTTGGAGAGGAAGCGACTGATCAAGAACATCAGGATGATGATGAGCAGAGTGGCGCTGACCGCCCTGATGGTCGATGTCTCGTCTACCGCGTAGAGCACTGTGAAGTACACGCCAGCGAGGAATACCGAGTAATTGACCAGCGGCGAGGCGAGCTCGAGCAGATCGTCGTCCCAGTCGGTCTCCGAGCGGCCGACCAGCCACTTCATCGGTACCCACAGCAGATAGCGCACCAGCACCGCGAGCAGGCAACTCGCCACTACTCCGAGAAGAATCTGCTGATAGTTCTCGAGGGTATCCAGATATTCAAGTGTGAATTCCACGTTCATCGAAAGCGGGACGCGTATATCTCTTTCACTACCATCCTGGCAAGATCGGATTGCGTTTTCGGAGATTCCTCAGGCCTGGGTGACCGTTGACATTGTCACTGGTCGAAATGGAGCTCGGGCATAGGGTGCAGAATGATCGGGATGATCAAGAGGGTTCGGATGTTGTGGGCTCTTGCAGACCCCATTCGACCCTCTCCCAGCCTCGCTCATGCATGTAGTAGAACATCAACTTCAAGATGACGTCCAAGACCATGAATTTTCCAGCGGTCTCGAGTGAGCCGTCGAGAAAAAATACGAGTACTGCCCCGGTGAGAGTCGCGATGACCCTCCAGCTCATTGCCTTCGCCACGCTTCTGCTCTTGTTTGAACCCATGTCACTCAGGGAATAACTTTGGGCCATGT
>Ga0114996_10000761_pt1 | contig 44795 bp, 24 predicted proteins | sample ArcticOcean_MG_C_4_FD_87039 | JGI IMG/M metagenome (GOLD analysis project Ga0114996, IMG submission 87039) | Marine microbial communities from western Arctic Ocean - ArcticOcean_MG_CB4_134 | ecosystem: Environmental > Aquatic > Marine > Oceanic | place: Arctic Ocean: Canada Basin | collected... | reverse complement strand
TACGCGCTGCCGTGCTAGAACAAGTGGATAATGGCTAATATCAACATCATGGCTGGGCCAGGGGGCGGTGGGGCGAAGGAGGTGGAAGCGTTTCCATTCCTCCCAGGCCTGTACATCCATAGAGCCCTTGATAGGCCGAAATCCGCCAGCCTGTTCAATATAACGCACGTGGACAGTGGGCTGGCTGTGCTGGTATATGTGCCAGAGGTACGGCTTGAACTCATGCGAATGATTCTTGGCCGAATGTGCTGGGACTTACCGGTAGCCGCGGTATTCAAGAACATAAAGTACTACTCGTTAGTGCTGGAGGCGCTGGAATTGTTGTCTGGAAAAGACCGTAGCGATAAGCAAGAGGACAGGATAGCTGAAGACACGGAGGGCAAGCGGCAACCTGCCTCTGGCTCTCGATGGGGCTACCGAAGAGATGTGATTACGCCGTCGTTCCTCATCGAAGCAAAGACGACCAGCAAGGGGACATTCAGCGTAAGTATTATGGACCTTGCGTTCATAAAGAGACAGGCATACTCGCAAGGGAAGATGCCTGCCTACGTCATAGAGCTTGGGCCTGGAAAGGTTGGCCCGGCGAACTACGAGGAAGTAGTCGTCCTTCCAGAGCAAGAGATCGCGCACCTGCTCGATGAAAACTCTTCCAAGAAGGTGCGCAAAGCAACTGGACGAAAGTCCTTTTCGATAAACAGGAAACAGGCTGACTGGATATGTAGTGGAAACTACATTCTGGTCGAGACCGACTACGGAAACTTTGTCGTGGTCGAATACCAGGTTTTCCTGGAGCTAGCAAAAAGAGGTATTTGATGGACAACTCCGTTCCGGAGCGGTGCCTTCGTGGGGATTCCCTCAAGGACGACGCCGACTTCGACATTGTCGAGGACTACAACCGTACCCTCAAGAATGAAAACAAGAAGACATGGACAAGGAAGACTGGCGTCTTTCATCCATCGGCCCTGTCGGGGTGTAAGCGGTCGCTTTACTACGACAGGATCGGCACAGAGCCAAAAGAGCAGATCCCAATTGACCTGCGTGCGCTCTTCGACATGGGCCACGCCGTACACGATCTCGTTCAGTCTCGGCTGAAAGACGTCGGCAACTTCAAGGCAGAGGTGACTGCGGTCTACGAGCCGCTCGACATCTACGGCCACTGTGATGGCGTCTTCACCGACAAGGACTGGATCGTCGAGATCAAGAGCGTGGGTGATTCGACCTTCAAGTCACTGGTGAGGCCGAAAAAGGAGCACATCGTCCAGGCGCATTGCTACATGGCAGCCCTCGATGTTCCGAGGTGTCAGATCCTGTATGTGAACAGGAACAATGGCAGCATGTGGGCCTGCCGGATCAAGTTCTCGAACGAGGTCTGGGAAGGTATCGTCGACATCATTAACTACGTAAATAGCTGTGTGGAGAAAAATGAACCCCCTCCAAAAGAGCCCAGTCACTTCTGGTGCCGTAGCTGCAAGTTCGCCTACACCTGCAACCCCTATAGCGACCGTGATGAAAAAGGACATCTTTCTTAAGCTCCGTGAGACGATAGAGCACGATCTGAAGGAGACTGGCTTTCACCCTGCCAGCGCTCCTCCTTGCCGAGAACCAAGCCTTGGCGGGCCAGTGGCTGACAGATCAGATCGTGAGCTAAAGGGCTTGTACGACGAGTTCTTGGCGTTCTATGAGTATCTCACGGACAACATAGTTCGTTGTTTAGGGTTTGTATCTGTAGCCAAAGCACGGGTAGATCTCAAGAAGGCAGAGGGCCTGCTCGCTGCCCGTAAAGACGACTCGCTGACCAATGCCGAGCTGCGATCCAGCTACATCATGACAGAGCCTGGCTATCTGTCCGCTTATCGTGACTACATCTACTTCAAGACGATGATGTCCATGCACGAGGAGCGACGCAAGAAGATCAGCAAGACGATGGACCGGCTCGGGCGTGAGCTGTGGCTGCGCACACAGAAAGAGCCAACGCATGAGTTCACGAAGCCGGAGGCCAAGAGCAGCAGGTATAAGCCCGTACTTCCTGATTTTGTGCGCAATAGTGAGGATTAGCGTATAATAATGAAGGATGGTCGGTCCGTAGTGTTTAAGGCTAGTTTGAGTTTGCTGCCACCGTCAGTGAACAAGATGTACGTCTATACGGCGCGCGGGCCGCGACCATCCAACGCAATGCGTAAGTTTCGGGCGAAAGCGGCGATGGAGCTACTGTCACAGATATCCTTTGGCATGGCTCCGCTCGATCCAGACAAGCCGCACAAGCTAAGTATTGAGTTCTTCCTCCCTGTCCTTGAGAACAAAGGGTGGCCCAAAAAGGCCAAGACAAGGTTCAGGCGGCGAGATGTGTCGAACCTGATAAAGGTTGTGGAGGACCTGATAAGCCATGCGCTGGGCATTGACGACTCGTGTTTCATCGAGGTCTTTGCGACGAAAAAAGACGGGCAGAAACACGGGTTTGAGGGGATGAGATTCCAGATCGAGGAGCTTGACGATGGAGCTTAAAGGTGCTGAACTCCGGCACATCGTGTGGGAGCAGCTAGACATTCGGGTAAACCCGAACACTACTGCGGAGCAGATGCATGCGCTTCTCCAGTACGAGACACAGGCTATTGCGGACAACCCAATTAACGATATGCGCAACCAGTTGATGTCGTTTATAAACGATAATAAGAACAGACTATCCTTGCCGTGTGACGGCAACTGCTTTAACCATGCTGACGGGGTAGTGCTCTACTGCCACACAAAATTGATGGAGGGGACAGATGGCTAAAACAGCCAAGAAGCTTACCAAGAAGATGCTGGAAACACTGGACCGTGGGGAGCTTCGAAAGATCGCTATCCTCGGCATGTCCATGCCACCGGCGGATGCATATAAGCGAGACATGAAGGGTCTCGTCGACTGGGTGTTTTCGCATCCTGATAAATTCGCGGAGGTCGATCTCTCCAGTGTTGGGAGCGAGCACTTTCGGGATGGTGTCGCGGACTATGTAATTGGTCTGCAGGGGTTTGTTCTGGGGAACAACACGGCGCCTTCGTGGCCGCCCATGGAGCTTTTGAAGGGCGTTCCTGAGCCCGTGTCTGATGTAATCAGGGAGGTGCTTGCGCCTGAACCAGAGGATGCGACAGACTGTGTCGCATCCGCGTATGTGGTGCCGACGCCTGTCGAAAAGGCCCCTGTGGTAAAGAAAGCGCCAGGTCGAAAGGTAAAGGTAACTCTCAAGAAGAAGAAGCTCGGCAAGAAGGCGGCAAAGGAGGATGAGGAGATCCCTGCTGCTGATGCGGATAGCGTGGCGGAGATCTACAAGAAAATCTCAGAGCTTTATGAGACCGTTAGCAACGTTCTGCTTGCAGTGACAACGAACAACGTAGCCGGCCTCAGCCAAACTGTGTTTGACGTGGCCGAAATAGTTGAAGCGACCAATAAGGATGTGCAGGCGGTGAGGCAAGAGATGGCTGATAGTCAGCGGCTGCTCTCAAACGCAATCCTCTACCTGCTCAACTCTGTCGTGCAAGACGAAGGTGAGGAGTTCAGAGACATCGCGAACGTCCCAGCGCCAGAGGATTACCTGGAGCCAGAGGACGATTAGCGGATAATAGGGGGCGGCCTTCGGGCCGCTTCCCTGTGTGCAAAACCTATCCGGTTTTCCGGCATAAGTATTATGAAGCGGTAATACTAGTTTGGAGCAATTTGCTCCACACCGCGTTGTCTTACACGGCCAAAGGATAGGGACTCCCTATGGATAATCGACACGGCTTTATTTCCGGGCAGGACCTCATGGACCTGCTTTCCGCCACTCTGGTGAGTGTCTCTAACTTCGTTCAGAGCCCCGCAGGGGGCGAGGACTACGCGGGCGACGCTCAGATCGACGCGACCTGGGTCCGGGAGCGGCGGGGTCGCGAGCACGAGGTGCAGACCGCCGCCCTGCGCAACGGCTCGGTCCTCACCTGGCACCCGCGCACGCTCGCGGACCCCGCCCACTTCTCTCTGGGAGGTTGAGAGCGCGCGCGGAAAAGGGCTGTGACGCTGTTGCAGCCCTTTTTACACAACCGTCAGTCTGGTCAGTCAGTCTGGTCAGTCTTTGGAGAGAGCAATGCTTAGTGAACCAATTACCGGAGGGACAATAATCCTGGCAGCCCTGTCTGCGACAGCGGCTCTAGGTACTCTCGTATGGCTAGGCAGCTTCTACCGCACCTGCATCTACATAGAGGCAGGGCTCCGGGCGTACAGAACGCTGATGGAGGGCGCTTGGTATCCAAACAGAGGGGGGGTCTTAGGGAGGATCTTCTCTCTGATTCTATATCCAGTGTTCCAGGGGCCGATAACGCTGATTGCGCGGAAGCGGGCGTTCGCGTTCTCACAGGACAGGTACGTCTGCATCCTCATAAGGTCCCTAAGGGGGCTTGACGAGAATGAACCGTGTACAGCATCGGCTGGGGAAGCTATCGCTGAGATCTTGTCGGAGGAGTCGTTCGAGTCAGACTTCTCCCTTTATGGGTACAGCGAGGGAAATGCGCTCCCGGCAGACCTGGAGACGTTGGTCGATGACAACGTACCAATGGTGGTCAGAGATGAGACAAGTCAGTTTATTATGATCAAACTAACCAAAAGGGGAAAACATCATGGGTAGAGTTCTTCTATTCGACAGTTGCTGGTATTTGTGGCCCGAAGTGGCCCAGCACTTTATGTGCCTCGCATAACTGCAAAACAGGTCCCAGATTCTGGGATAAGATTAATGGTAGGAAACGACTACCGTTATACCTTTATTCTCTCATGAGAGGAGTGCGACATGTTTGGATCCAAGACTAGCAGCAAGACCAACCTGATTAACACCACCGACTTCCGTTCCGATATCAGCCGCGGCGCAGGCGAAGCCTGCGGTGGCTTGCTCGTCGGCGCCCTCTTCGGTGCCCTCACGGCCGCGGTGCTCGCCACGGTGAGCTACTTCGAGAGCCGGGAGCAGGCGGAAGACGCCGGCCCGACCCCGCAGGCTCAGACCCCGCAGGCTGAGGCGGTTAGCCCGCTTGCCTGTTAATTCTCCCCTCCCGGCGACGGGATAAGTCTGGCCCGCAATCGCGCGGTCCAGACTTTTTTTAGCTATTACCCCAGAGGCTCAACAATCGTGTACTCGACCTGGATCTTGTGGACTCTTATATCCATCAAGGCGTGGTTTGCTGGAGCAGCCCATAGGTACCATACGAGTTCAATGGTATCTGCATAGCCTATGTCCCTGTTCACGGCAGTGGTGTTGTCCTCCATCATTCTCGTGCTGAGTGGCACTGTAATGAAGCCGTCGTTGTAATCTGACGCGAGTTTGTGATTCTCATAGTCTGGGTTTGGGACAGTCGGGAGGCCTGTGACGGGATCATTAAAAAACTCCGGCCCCGCGGTCGGCTGCGTAGGCGTAGTCGAGAGGTACTCGGCTTTGGCTGCGGTGCCGTCGGTTGTGCTGGCGTAGTAATCATCGCCCCAGGAACTCTCTATCCCGGCGGTTCTCGGATTTGGCTCTGCCATCCCCGCTGGGGCAGCGCTTACGTAAGTGCTGCCGGCACCCGGCTTCATGCGGCCGTGGAAAACCATGCGCGTGGCGTAGTTGGGCTCATCAAAGTGCCCAGTGACGCCATCCCATTTTTTGGCTATCTGACCATTTCCTTCATGGCCCCAGCTGAGCATTTTGACGAGATTGCCGGTTTCATGGCAATGCGAGTTGAAGATACCGGAATGTGTAAGCTCCTCCAGATGACAGCCAGCATCGACGGCGGCGTCAGACGCCGAGTGCGTAATCCATTGACCAACCTGTGTCCTTTTGCCGTCCCTATTGATAAACGCCTGAACCCCGACCGCCATGGTGTCTATATCGTGGTAGCTGCCAGGAGAGGCATAGGAGGCCGTGGCGTCTGTTGGGACCATTTCCTCCGCGTCCGCATCGTTGGCCGGGTTGCCCCCTGTTCCGTCGCCGTTCTTGGGCAGCGGCCAGCTGTCGGAGCCGGTGTTGTTTACTAGGTGACCGTAGCTGAGGTTGGGGTCCTCTGCGATCGGTGAGGACTCGCCGTGCAGGTCTGGTCCCAATACGTCCTTAATGCTGAGGTCCGGTCTGCGCTGCTTGACGATCTTCAGATCTAGAAAGATCTTATTAAGTCGGCGAGTTCTTCCGGCAATCTGCAAATGCCCGGGATCGCTTGGCTTTAGTGACGTTGTGAATATCTGAGCCACTGGCGTTCTTGATGGCGACCAGAACGCTGGGATTTTTGTAATGCCCCAAAATGGGCGCCGCTCGAAGTATCGATAAAGATGCGCTATCTCCAGCTCGTCGTTGCCCTGGCCATGGCCGTTCCCTACGGCGTTGTCGGTCCAGTACCAATGTGCATACTCCCAGTCATTCAAGGGGGCCTGCGTCCAGGTTGTACCCGACCACTCACCGCCCCCAACGACTCGGTCGCTGCCGTAAAAAACGCCCGTCTGGTCTATTGTGTAGTACTGCCCAAAAGGCGGGGCAGTGTTAAAATCAAACCCTGGGGCCAAGCCGCCGGCAGCTGACGGGTTGGCGGTGTCGCTCCCGAAGTTGGAACACATGTGGTCTCGTGTGAAGTTTGCATGATGGCAGGCCCCGCCACCTGTAAGTCCGCCGCCGTCTGGGAACGAGTTCCCAAAGAGCCACATGCTTGGGGCTTGAGCGGCGTCAGCATCGGCTGGCAGCCCCGCCGCGTTCCCTGTTGCGCCTCGGGAGACTCGCTTAAGGAACTCGTGGATGGTGTTGCCGCCATCATCTGTCCATGACCACGAGCCCTCCGTATGTATCGGTCCGGTCCACCCACTAAACATGGACGGAACCGTCGGGCCATACCTCTGTGAGTATACTCCTTCAAAAGGGCCTTGCATGTCCGAGCTGTTGGGGTGGATATCAAACCATCCGTTGCCCTCATCGGCCATCGGGATTTTCGCTGAGGTGTGTGATGGGTGGTCTACATTAGACGAAAAGTGGTACGGCGAATTGTCGACGACGTCGCTCACGAGGTTGGTGCTGGTATAGTCCCAAGCGGAGTGGAAAGGCTGAATGGCCCCGACTACATACGTATCGATGAAGGGCTCAAGAGCATAGTCCACTGTAAATAATGGTGACTTGCCGGGGTCGTTCAGCGTTGGCGGAAGGTTGTTCTGGACAATGCAGGTGCCGTCATCTTTATACGCAAAAGTGTACTCTGCCCCGATAGAGCCGTCGTTATTGCGGAGCGTGCTCTGCAGGTTATTGCTCGTTACAATTGCTGACGTCGGGCTGTTTCCCGGCATACCGGTGAGAGGGTCTACTAACGACTCATCAAATCGAGTCCAGTAGATGCTGCCGGCCCAGCTGATATAGGGGGCCGATAGAGAGTTTCCAGTAATGGCCACACTTTGGCTATTCGTGATCCAAGTGGTGAGCGCCCTCTCAGAGGTGTCATCTGTGGGGTGGTTAGGTCCGCCATTCATTGCGTAAAGACTAATATCTCCGCCCCACGTATTGTTGCTAGTAATCGTGCAAGGTAGATTTCTTGTTCTAATGCCGAAGCCGCTGTTCTCGGCGATCAGGGTGGAGGACATGTTGCCAGACTGGCCAGGGCTAGTAACACCAAGAGGAAAGCCGTTGATACCCCAGCCGTCAGTGGCATCCTGTTCATGTGTATCGTACCAATCTCCGGTCCTGTTATACAGGTCCGCCCGGACCTCAATCTCACGACCACTCACGGACACTGGGTTTATGTCCGGGTCGATGCCGCCCAGGCCAGGATGCTCTACGAAATAGCGTAGGAAGTCATCGTCAACCTCCACATTATGCCCTAAGAACGTTGGAGCGTACGTGTTGTTAACCACATGCGTGTGCATGGAGTCGACACGAATTGCCTGCTTCGCATACACATCGTTTTCAAAATCGGCATTGAGGTCATCTACATCGTGGAGTGATGCACCTGCGGCAAATGCGGTAAATGAGTTGCCCTCAATCCGAGACGTCGACGCCGTCACCGAAATGCCGCGTTTATAGACAAACCCAATACGGTTCCCGCGAACAATGGCGTGCTGCTTTCCTGTGTATGACGTTGTCGGCATAAACGGCGCGGCGCCTTCCGAGGTCCCATCCGGCGATGGGTTTGCGGCGTCGGCATTGCTGCCAAGCCTGGGCGCGTGTGTGCTCATATACACATATGAGGCAGGGCGAGTATGAACAACGATCCCGTTTGCCCAGAAGTTAAAATGGCCCAGGAATAGCTCTCTGAGGGCCTCGGTATCCGACAGGTCGGGGTTGCCCTGGTCCGGGTGGGGGTTGAGGGGGTGCCACAGAGGGAATTCCGGGGCTGCGGACGCGCCCGCTCCGGTGTGCTCCGGGAGGTACACGCCGTTCTGGGCTATGCAGTCGGCCTCATCGGCAAACGCTACGGAGACGCCATTGAGCACGCAGGCGGCGTTCACGGGCCCGATGGTGTTCTCGTGCCGAGGCAGACGGCCAGTAAAGCCCATCGGCAGGTGTATCTTGGCGTATGGGGTCGCCCCGGGGTCGGTGACGGTGACGGTCTCTGCTCTAGCTGGAGCAACGTACATTGTGTTTGTTTCTTTGTTTGACACCGACGTGCCCATCATCACAACGCGATAAATGCTCCTGTGCCAAATCTGGTTGCCACCAATAGGAACACCCGTATGCGCGGTGTCCATATAGCCGGCGTCAAACCAGGGCACAAGGTCCTCACCTTCCAGCACATCGAAGTTAAGGCCCGCGTAGTCTGGGTGGTCGTATTGATAGCTCTCCTGCGTGATGACCTGCCCAAGCCGCTGCCAGCACATCTCGGCCGTAATGACGTTGTTTTCAACGAGTATGTTTTTCGCGCAGCCCACCTGGATTGCGCCAGCCAGAAGGTAGTTGTCAGTGCACCAGGTATCCTTTCGGATGGCTGGCTGGTCTTGGTCGGCCCGATACAGTGCCGTCCAGCCATACTGTGAAAAGTGGCAGTTGGTTACCTCAACCGATTCGTGCGGCTCATGGGCGAAGGTGGAGTCAACGTCGTCAGCAGTAATGGCAGTATTGGCATTGTTCGCCTTGGCGTACCTCTGCCCAGTCCCACCAGCAATGTAGACGCCGAAGTCGACAAGTCGCTTACCGTAACAGTGGTCAACAACGATCTTTCGGTAGGATGGCGTCCCCCAGGACTCCAGCCACAAGAAGCCACTCCCCCCAACAAAGCCGACATTTCTAATAATAAGGTCGCCCGCTTGCCTGCCGTGAAGGCGGCGGGCCGGGGGAGACGTCGGCCAATCGCCAGCGCCCAGGCCAGCGTCCCGAGACTCACGCCAAAAGGCGGGGACATTATGCAGCTTCGACGTGAGATCGTGGTCATACGAAGTGAACAGGACAACGCCTGGAACAGTGTTGTCCAGGTTCTTACTGACGGACGAGTTCTTCGGCTGTCGTCGGCCGTTTATCCCATTCGTGTTGCCAGCCCCGAAATGCTCGGCGTCTAGCTGGTACGTGTTCGAGTCGTCGGGCTCAAGATTGTGACCAGCGTTTGGGCAAGGGAGCGGCGTACCGCCGGATACAAGCGCGCCGCCAGCATCGTTAGCTCCGGTTTTCCACTCGAACTGCACGTTCTCGATCAGGCAGCTATAACCAGCCAAGTTGATCAGTCCGCCAAAACAACCAAAAGTAACCTTGGGCAATCCAGGACTTGTGACATCGTCACCCCGAACCTCCCAGTCATTAGCACTGTTGTTATACTCAGTTACCTGATCGTATTTATAAGGAACACCGCCGCCATGGAAAGAGCCGTGTCCAACGATGTGGATGCCATCGGCAGGCAAGGTCAGTCGCCTGCTCTCAAATGTGTCAGAGACAACATGAATGGTGTACCTACGCCCTGTATAATGCTTGTCTTTCGCATCGGCGCCGCTGGGGACGTTGTGCTCTGGCGTAAGTACGGTGCTCCATTCGGTGCTGTCGTTGCTCGCGTGCTCGCATGCTTCAATAAGATTGAGCGCATGATACAGCGTAGCGCAGTGAACCTCCGAGGCCGCGTAAGAGAACTCAGACGTCTCAATTGCACGGCCAAAGTTCTGATATCGTTTGTCAACCCCAGTGACCAAGTCGGCTTTGCTGAGCTTACCGCCCACGTAGATATCTACTTTTGCGTCCTGTCTACGGGTAAACCTTCGGAAGTCGCCACCGCGGGCAAGCCCCTCTGTAACAAGGCTGGGGCCAGCAATTATTGAGAACGAGTGGAGCAGCAGCTTGTTTGGGCTTACAGGGTCGCTTGTAAGCGCGCCAGCTCCGGCTGGTAGCTCCTCAAGAACGTATCTATACCCCATTTGCTGATCGTTATTGTAACTGCCTGTGAGAGGGCTATCGACGTCGCCGTTAAGGATATTTGGCCCCCACTCGATACTGAGTGCCCAGTCGCCTTGCACAGGCCAGACAAACTCATGCCTAGCAGTTACCCAGCGCGTGCCGTTAACAAGGAAGGCCCCTTGCTCTATGAAGAACGTCTCGTTACCCGAGTCGACGGAGACTAGCGCCGCGCCGTACATGAGTGAGGTGCTCTGCACGGCATAAGTCTGTGGGCCTAATGGGAGGACCAAGACATCAAGTACGCCGCCATCGATGGAGCCAGCGATAGCTCCAAGGATGCTCTTATCCTGTACTTGGCCAAGCGTCTTGTTGTTTTCCGACCCAGCCGGAGCGCCCTCGTATATTAACGTGTTATTTTCAGATGATCCCAGTGGGATAGGAACCATATTGGAAGAGGAGCTATCTCGGAAAGTAAGCCCCCACTCATAGGAGGAGGTGAACGGGGTTGTGTGTACCCATGACGAGAGCCTCCTCTCGTGATTTAGCGACGCGTAGGCGGTGGCCCCAGAGCGATCTTTCAGCTCGATCATGCGCGTTCTGGAAGTCGGAAGATTTTCTCTTAAAGAGAGGCCTGTTTGTCCGTCGCTGGCGCCATTGGGCATCATCAGCTCAAGTGGCTTGCCTTGAACCATCCAGATTCTGTTTCCAAGGGTCTCGCCAAGGGCCATGTGGCCCATAATGTCGTAGTCAGACCAATAGGCGGCGTTTAGCCCCCTATCAGGAACATAGAGCCAATTATTGTCTGCCGATAGGGGGCCCGCCTGCACGTAAGGCGCTACAGAAATTGAGTCGACCTCCCAGTCATTGCTGTAGGCAACCCCTCCGTCTCCGGTGGGCTGCGATGCGCCAATAATTTTACAGGCGGGCGCGATGGGATCGGCATATGGGACCGTTGTATTTTCCCCAAAAAGACGAATTCCACCAAAGAGCGTCAGCTCGTTTCCATCAACCGCAACAACCCAGCCGGCGGCCTGGATGTCTGCGTCGACGGGATTGTTCTCAAAAATTATTGCTTCGCCGGCGCCAATCTGTGCATCGGCAAGCAGCAGCTGGCCGGTGATGGGGTCCATAACCTCAGCGCCGTCTGCCTGCTTGAGGGTTACCTGCCAAATGGCGCTACCGAGGATCTTTAGCGCAGCTGTGTATGGGAGCGGGGGGCGGACATCCGTGTACGCGGCGAGGGCGCTGATCTCCGCCATCGCCCCGGCGCCCGTTGATACTAGGCTCGTTGCGGGGTATGGTCCATCGCCAACGAACGGGCCTGTCCCTAACGTGCGTATATACCCATCCGCCCTGGTCCTGTCCGCTTCGGTGACGCCGAGTCGCAGGGTCGGATCGTCTGCGGCAAACGGAGAGACAGATGCACTGGCGGACTGGAGGCGCTCTTTGACGGTGGTGAGCGAGCGACAACGCAAGTAGTAATCACCCTTAATAAGGGGCTCTATCGCATCAAAGGTAAGCGTGGGGTTTAGGACAAATCCAGGGGGAGCGCACATCAAAGCGTCGCCGTTCTGGGCAACCTTTGTGTCGAACGCGACGGGGTAGTTCGCCGGAATGCACGCTGTGACCGTAGCGGTCTCCGTTGTCATATTGGAGTGCAGGACGGTGCCCACAGGCATCATCCAATTCCCGTCGGCACCGTACTCCTGGTCGGCCAGCCCAATGTCGTTCATGGCATTGACGGCGCTGAGGATATCTTCAAGCCCAGAGCGGGTGCCGTACGTGTCCAGATTGGCCTTGCTGCCAAGGGACTCTGTTCCACCGAACGTGGCCAGGTATAGGTCTCTCTTCTGCAGACCGGCCCCGGCGGACAGGTCTGGCCGCTCGATAATATGCATGATGTAGGCGTGAAGCTCTACGTCATCAGCCGCTCCAGACGCGTGGTCGGGTCGGGAGTTCCATGAGACGCGGGTGCCCTCAGAGAGGTCGTATGTGCCGCCTGCCTCTGCCTCCGGCGCGTCCACCGTGACAACATGGAGGCCGCCGCGCGTGAGAATGACCTTCTCCCCCTCACCCGCAAGGCCGGTGCCGCTGTTTTTGGCCACATGGGCAATCCTGTACAGACCGTTATTCCGCACAGGGTTGTTTGGATCTGCAGGGGAGCTGGTGACGCGGATAAAGCACCCGGGCCGAACATACAGATCGGATAGCGAATGACCATCACCACCAATCACACAGCCGTCGGCATGCCATTCTTTAATGGCGAGGTTCTGCTGCGCAGAGCCGTACGGTTGAAGCTGGGTCTCAATGGGGCGGACGGGCGGAATCCAGTTGGGCAGCCCGGCGCGTTTGCTGCCTTGTGTGACCTGGTTTACAGTCAGCCCGCTGTCGAGAACTCCTGAAAAGTAATCTTTTACTACGCCGCCCAGGAGGACGCTTACGCCGGTCGGCGAGTAAGACATCGTGCCTACAGCGAACTCGTGTGGCTTGCCGGCTGAGTATGAAGCATCGGGGTCAAAGGTCGCAATGTCGAGGGTGTCGTGGTCGTCAATGAAGGTCGGCTGTTTTCTGTAGGCCCTGATGTGTTCGCCAAGAGCGCTCTTATGCAGGCCAACATATACCCAGGTTGGCGGCGAGCCGCCCTGCTTAACTCCAGAGCCAGTTCCCGCTGCGGCAAGGTTGATCGAGGCTCCGGATATGCCAGTGAGGCCATAGAACCCGGAGAAACCAGCCGAGTTCACGCCTGCCGCGTTCGTCGCGAGCACCGCGTCCCTGGGGCACAGAACGTCGTCTCTCAAAGCGGGCGTGTCGAGTATGCCCGCGATATAGTCGATATTTGTGGCTAGCGCAGCAAAGGCTCGATTAAACGCCAGACTTGTCGCGTTTTCCCCATACGCCATGAATTTGGTGGCAGGGGTCTGCGCACTAAATGGGGTCGTCGTGGCCGGCGGAGCACTGTCTTTTAGCGCCTTCGACGCCGATGAGCTACCAGCAAGTTTTCCAAAGTACTTGTAAGACATTAACTACACCTAGAATCGGAGTTCCCACTCAATACGTAACACAACATTGGGCGTGATCGTTATTGGGCTGAAGATGTTATACGCCACTAGTTCATTTGGGGCTAGTGGATCCGACTCTGTGGCCACTGGGGCGTCAAAACTATGGGAGAACGTCGGGTTGGCCGTCGACAAGTACAGGCCAGCTTCTGAGATAGGAACCTTGGTTCCGACAGAAACGTTGGATGCCCGTGTCTTGTTGCCGGCGAAAGAGATCCACGCTTCTGGGATATCCAGAATAAACCGAGTCCTAAACGGGTCCGGGAAATACACTGGGGAGTTCGCCTGGCTATCGACAGGCTTCAAATACGTTCGCACAGCGCCGTCGCCTACGCCAGCTTGCTCAAACGGAATCGGGTCTTCCAGGTGGGTAACAGTGACCAGCTCTGACTGGCTTCTGGCGAAATCGCTGCTGGTCTGCAAAACGCCGCCACAGCCAAAGCCGATGTACTTTATCTTGGACGTTACATGTGGAGCGGGGGGCTCCACACCGTAGTTGTCCGAGCCGACAAGGTGCGCCAACCACTCCCTTCCCGCGTTCGTCACGACATTATGGGTACGTCTATGATCTATTAATAGACCATCTTCGTAGACCTTTATCGTGACGTTCACGTTGGGGTCTAGTTTATCTTGTAGGTGCATAGTTATCCTGTCTTGTCGGACGGGAGTTCAAACATATCAACTGGGGGAGTCGTACAAGCGCATCCACATGGCCGTGCCATTAACCATTACCTTGATCGCATGTGTTTTGTTGCCGGCCTCTCCCGCGCTCGTCTGAACGGAGTCAGCCGCATTGCCGTCGTTCGCGCCAACAAAGTTAACAAACGGCTCATCCACATCGAGCTGCTCCACGGTTACGGTAGACGCGGCGGCGTCTGCCGGGCTCTTTACGTGAAGACGGGTATCAGGGGTCGTTTCTCCGATGCCGAGATTGCCCTCCACGTAAAGACCACTCGTGGGAGGAGTGCCGCTATGAACATTGTGACCTATCGAAACCCCACCAGCAGCGAAGTCAATAGCCATTTTGACATTGCCAGTACGGCTGCCGCGTGCGAATAGAATTTCACCGCCAGAATCCGAGAAAAGCACCATGTCGGTACCGTCTTTTTGGCCGATACCGACATCTGGTGCGCCAAAATGGATCTTATCCTCATTTGGGGCAGTCGAAAAATCCAGTAGTGCACCGGGACTCGCCGTTCCAATGCCGACAGCAGAAGCTGCAGCAAGGACGGTCAGGGTCTCTTCCCCGGGATCCGAAACAGCCACCTCCGGCCGCGCATTAGAGATCCAGTATAACTCCCCGTCTTCCTTGGTGTAGAGGACACCGCCATCGTTGTCGACGGGAGTGGTTGCTGGTGCGCCCGAGACCTCGCCGATATGAATCCTGCCGGCAACCTCTAGCTTATGGTCTGGGTCATTGACACCGATGCCGACATTGCCCGAACCGTCTATAGTGGCAAGATCACCCGTACCGTTAACCCTGAAGGCCATCTTGTTGGTATTGTGGTCATAGGAGATCCGGCCGACGTCCTCATCGCCCTCAACGCCGAGGTTGATGGCAGACTCACCAGTGTCGCCGCCGATAATGGAAATCGCAGCGCCATTCCCGTTGGCACCGCTCCTCTGGAAGATGCCTACCGTTGCGGGATCTGGGCTAGCAAGCGCGCTGCCAATCTCTTGTACCTGCAGTTGGACATTTGCGTTTGCAACGGAACCGACACCGACATTGGTCGCGGCAGCAAGAACAGCGAGCGTATCGTCACCCACGCCGACAGCCGAAGTGACATAGGCCTTGATGGACTGCTGAGTAGCGAGGGCCTGCGATGAATCAGAGGCGAAGTCGTCCTCATCCAGCACACCTGGGCGTCTATTTGACAACTCAACCCAGACGTTATCGGCAGGCACCGCTACAAGCGTAATTGGGTTCCCATACGGCGGGACGAACAAATGGCCCTGATGGCCAAGCTCGACGGCTTCGCTGGTGCTGAGGTTAAAGTTAGACGCGCTGGTAATGGCCGCAAGGAGAGAGCCCGCTGCGGGGTCCTCCCAGCCAAAGTGCGGAGTTTCGTTAGCAGCAGCAGAGGCCGATACGGAAAGCATGACTATCGTTCCGCTCGGAACGGTAGACGCCTCTGGCAGAATGATCCCGCCGGTGTTGTTGTTCGGGTCCCAGTAGAAATTGTCGCCAGCCGCCGCCTTCGTCAACGACACGATGTTGAACGGGCTGTTAATTGCGACAGTGTGCTCATAGTACGGTGTATTTGCGTTAACCGTTACGCAGCTCTGCCCAATAGCAGCAAAGTCTGGCGGAGCAGCAGTATTCAGTGTGCTCCAACCATCAGTAGTGAGCTTAATGAACGTTACCGCGGAGTGCGCCTGGTTGAGGATAACCGTAGTACTGCCGCCATCGATGGAGTCGCCGCCGGGCCCAGCGTTGCCAGCGTTATAGCCGTAGATGTGAATGGCTTTCCCAGCCTGTGAGCTGTCGCTCCCATCCACAACAGTAATCGTTGCGCCTATCTCCACCTTATCAATATCAGGAAGATAAGCACCGCCAGAGGCAGAGACCGAGTCGTACGAGAACGAATGAGCCGCAGCATCGGAATACGTTAGGCGTACTACCGAGCCATTGGCAAACATCTGCTGGTTCTTGCCCTGCCCGAGAATAAGAGTGCTCATGTGGAGTTCGTCGTACTGCTGGGTGGCGTTTTTCCCTCCCGTATAGAGCAGGCCGTTGTCTGGCCTGACCTGTCCAACACTCTCGCCCAGCGCGTAGGTCCACGAACCAAGTGAGTCGCCCGATACCCAGCGACCTGGGCTCGGCGAGCCAGGGGACCCGGGGGCAATATCATTCGGCTTGATGAAGATCCAACCGAGATCTATAGCCCCCTCGCCCTGCTCCGTGTACGGATAATAGCTGAAGAACCCAAGGTTGGTGGGGGACCAGAAGAACATCCCCGGCGAATCCGGAGGATACGAATTTATCACAGCCTTGGCATAGCACACGCCCGTGCTGAAATCGTCCAGGCCGTAGGGAACGGCATCGCCAGCAGCGCCAGTGGTCAGGGACTGGTTATAGACCACATTGTTGACATTGACCTCAGTCGGCGCGGAGCCGGTGGCCAGGACGACTGAGTAAAGGCCGGATACAGACGAACTCAGCGAATCTCCCGCGCCGTCGCCCATGAGCAGGTAGGCTAATAGCGGGGTCGTGGTCAACGACCGTATGTCCCCTGGGCAGCCATCGCCATAGATGGCGGCTGCGTCCGACGAAACATTCGCAGTGGAGAAGCCTGCCCAGTTCGACCATATCGCGAAATCGTCAATATCTCCTAAAAAGGACCAGCTATTTCCATTCGTGTTGGGGAGGTCCCCAAAACACAGGTCGACGCCGCCGGTGGCTAGAGGGGTAAACGTAGTTCCATTGTTGCCGCTGCCGCAGAATGAGCTAACCACAGACAGGTCTAAATCATTGGCATACTGTCCGTTGACATACATTACCGCCTTGGCGGAGGAATAGTCGACCGCGATGGTAATGTTCGTCGCCACGCCTATACTGACCGGGGTGTCGTGGCGGAGTAGGTTAATGCCGGTCGGCGCCAGCCCTGCTCCGGGAAGCCAATTCGTGTTGCTAAGCGGGTTGGCTGTGATCTGATCGTCTGTCCAGAAAAAGTCAATGCCTGCAGAGGTCACCTGCAGAAAGTAGCCTGCTCCCGACCAGGCGTCCGTGTCGGGGTCTGGGACGTCATCATACATGTGGTAAAGCGACCCACGGGAAAACACGACCCCACGATTGTAGGTCATGTCGCCGGTGGGGAGCGAGGATGGCTTGATCCAGGCGGAGAATACGACCAGGTCTCCTGCAGCGGTGCCGAGGCCTTGAAGCTCAGCGCCGTCAGGCACGGCCAAGGAGATTTCCCCAAGGTCACTACCGCTCTGAATCGATTTTTTGGACCATGCATCCGGGCTGAGTGGTGTGCCAGCGCTTGAGGAGCCGGACCAGCCGGGGACAACCGGGGAAAACATGGTAACGCCGAGGTCTGCAAGAGCGCCGCCATGGTCTGTTGCGCCAGAGTCCGCGACACCGGCGTTGACTACGAGATCTAACTCGCTTCCCGCAGAGCCGATGTTCCTAATCACACCCGTATCGGATAAGAGGGAATCCCCGTCATCAGAGCCGAAAGACCACCAGCCGTAGTTATTACCAGCAATAAAGCTGGGGTGGTGATCTATGCGGCTGGGCAAAAATCCGCCATTGGTTGTGTCGACCAGTCCCAAAAGTTCGCCCTGGTTGAGCGCGCCTTTCCACAAAGTGAGGTCGTCGATGTTGCCGGAGAAGGTGTTTTGCCCAGCCGCAGGGGGCACGGGTCCGGCATACCCGCCACCCGGGTCCTTGAATCTGCCTACATGCAGGGTTGTGTTCTGAACAGAGTAGCCTGAGCCGGGCCCGGTCTCTCCGCCCGTAGTCACCGAAGAAAAGTTTCCTGCGCCGACCCCGCCATCGAGGTACATGCTAAGTTGGCCGGTAGTATAGTTGGCCGTGGCCACACAGTGGTGCCAAACGCCCGCTGTCACTTCTGGACCGGCGTCAGTAGCGGTACTGACGATCCCCGTGCCGATTACCTCACGGCTGGAGCCAAGGTGATATGTGGCTGACGCGGCGTCCCAAACAAGGTAAATATGCCACCCGCTGACGCTAGTAGAGGTGGGCGCCACTTGCGGATCAAACTCGCCGTGACCAACGAGCGGGATGTGCGTTGTTGACCCGTTGTCGCTTCCGGGCGGGGCCACATACGAGAACCAGAATGAGACGGTAAATCCGTTGACATGATTGGCTACGCCGGAGCCTGGTCCGGCAAGGACGCCGTCAAGAAGGTTGTTGCTGGGTACGAGGAGACCTGCCTCCGTACGTACAGGCTGCTGTCCGCTGTACCCACCATCGAGATAAAGGGATCGCTTTTTGAGGCCGGTGACGTGTTCGTCAACCAGCTGCCCGTAAGGGATCTTGTCCACTACGGCAAGCTGGCTCGGCTTGAGCGCGCTAGAGTCTAGCGCCTTTAGCTCTGCCAGCGTGGACACATGGATGGTCCCAGACAGCTCCGCTCCGTTCACCTTGAGAGCGCTGATATCCACAGCATCCGCAGTGTGGGGCTGGATCTTGTTTGTTTTGATAAGACTCATTGATTACCTCTACAAAAGCGGCCTGTGGTCATCTTAAGCGATGACCAACGAGGCACCAGCCTCTACAGTAATTGTCGATCCATCCGCCAAGTCATACTCCCCCGACATAAGTGCATTGTATCCTGCAGGGACTGTAATATCAGTATTTATAGTTTGTGGGAACAAAACTACAAACGGAAGAACAACTGGGCTTAATATTCGGCCTTTTACGACAGTCTTGTCGTTGGCGTCTTTTATCTCTGTGTGTGTCGCGTGATCGAGACCTAACCTAAAACTCATCCGAAACCCCCGTTAGTAAATCGACCAGCCAGTACCAGTACAATAAATAGATGCTGACGCGAATTGGACGTTGAGCTTTAGTTCTAGGGCGCCGTCGATCTCTTCGCTCCCCGAGCCGTTGATCCAGATGCCGCCACCGTCGTCATCAAAGGCTGCGTCCCCGCAATCGCCGGTGCTGTCCTTGATGATGACCCTGTGACCTGTTCCGACAAGGGCGGCTGCAGGAAGATTTATGCTCATGTGCGTACCGGTTGCGATGCCGGTCGAGCAATCGACGCCTATTAGGAAGTCATTGACCGTAACGTTGTACACGGCATTGGTTCCGGGATCGACGTTTACGAGAGTGGCTGAGCCACTACTCCCACCAGAGTCTACAGCAGCGTCGCCATACATCAACTGGTCGCTGTTACCTGCGTCGACCCATACTGTGTTTTTGGCCCAGTGTCCGAGTTTGCTGGCGGTGTTCGGATTTCCCGAGGTTGGTAAAATGGATAGGCCGAGTTTGGCAATGAGCCGGGTGGAGAAGATCTCAGCTGTGCCGTCAAAATATATCATTCCGGGCGGGCTTTCTGCGTCTGTTGCTGCGTGCATGACGTGGCCAACCGGGCGGAGAGCGGTGTCAGCGAGCCCAAGGGTGGTGGCCTCTGTCTCGGTTATGAGACTGGGCCCGGTGTTATCGTTCGGCCCGAGGTAGACAAGATCGTCTACATCTGCGCCGCTTGTGTCCATCACGAAGAAGCCCTTCATCAAGAATGAGCTTCTGGCGTCCGCAGCGACGGAGGCTTCCAGTGTCAGATAAAGCGGCCCACTCAAGCCGGCGCCACCAAGATCTGCCTCGGTGACGTTCATCACGTAGTTATTGTAGCTGTTCGCCCCAGTACCCGAAGACTTCCAGAGGTCGACAAGGTCGTTTGGGGACGAGACGAGCGTAACAATGTCGCCCAAAACCACCCCGGGCGTAGCGACAGTTGCTGTGATAAACTGGCGGCCTCCATATATCTTGGAAACCGCAGTAAGGTATCGCTCAACACTACGAGACCAACCCTCTTGCGGGTCGTACTCTGTCTTCTCGTTTGTGGCGATGATAGAGGTTCCGCGGCCGTGCGTGCCAACCACCTGCGGGTCTTGTACCTCGTACAGCGCGGTAAATGCCTCAGCTGGCGCCTGAACAACACCGCCCGCGCCGTCGCTGTTGTGCACGACAGCGTTCAGGCGAATAAGATATCGACCGGGCAAGGGGGGTGTAAAAACCAGCGGATCGCTAGCATCTCCGAGATTACCACCGTCATCAAAATTGCCAGCGTCTTGCCCGGCGGCGGCAAGCTCACTGTTTTCTGGGCCAAATATCTCCCAAGACGTGACCAGCCAATCGCCAGGAGCCAGCAATGCCGAGTTGTAGTCATCGGGCCTAAGCGTGTCACCGCCAGGGGGCACAAAATATACGTCGACTGCCTGCCCGCAGATTTTGTCAAGCGCTGGGGAAGATTCAGCCTGCGCGGCCCCAGATGGTATTTTGAACTCTAGACTGGCCATTAATCAGGTCCCCCCACCAAATGGATCGGTACCCCAGGCGCCACTGCTCCACTCACCGGCGATATGGTTGTATCCTTTCTCAAGGACGTCCTCATCTACGTGATACAGCCAAGAGCTACTCTGACTCATCTTGTAAGGCCTGAAATTCCTTACGATGACATCATAATAACCCTCTTTGGGGAGCGGAGGTATATCTACCTCCAGTATATGTCCGGTACTGGTTTGATTCGTAGGTGGGCCCACTTCTATGCCAAAAACAGTTTTGCCTTGGTGCACGCCCGTTTCGAACGTGATTGAGTCAACGGCCCGCTCGATTGAGGGCTCAACAGAGTGCCGAAAAAATACCCAACTGCCCCCAATAATACCGTTGTTCTCCGGATCTCCGTAGCCGCCTGGATAGTTAGCGTCAGAGCTTACGGGCGGTATGCCTACGCGTGTCGAATCGTCGTCACAAAAATAGTACCCCTCAACACGCATATCCATGGTTGTCCCAGGGCTAAGCTTGACTATCTTGGGGCCGGGGACGAAGAACTCACAAAAACCATGCGAGAAGTGCATGTCTTTTCGTGCTTTGAACTTCATCCCCATGTGAACGTTTCTGAGCGGGTGGGCCGCAGCGTGCGCGGGAAGCGCCCACTGGGCAAACTCCTTGGGGAACTCCGCAACAGCGCCAGTGTCCGTGTACCCCCACGCCACGTGCTCGGAGGCGGGGTCTGCTATGTTCGACCAGCTAGTTAATAGGCCGGGGCCAAAGCTGGGAACAAACTGGCGATTTGCGTCAACAAGGGGTGTATATGGATATTGTTGAGTCTGGTACTGGAGCACATTCCGGTTGGCCCCGCTCCAAAAAACCGTCTCGGTTTCGTAGTGGTCTAGCGGGGCGTTCGGGTCCTCATCGATATCGGCGAAAATGGGGCTGACGCTCTTCAGGGTATCCACTGGCGTGCCGATGACAGGGATGTAGGTGGTGACAATCAATTCTGGATCACTCTTCGGTCCGTACTCTATAAGTTTATCGCCCTGCCATAAGTATTCGAGCAGGAAGAGGTGTTCGTGTTTGGGGTTGCTTCTTGTCTGATACGTGGGCCCGGCAGGAACATGCCATGTGAGCGCCCCGTTTGATGGTGGATGCTCTGCATCTGGATGCAAATGCGCCACTTTCAACACAAGGGCAGTCGCGTTGCTGGTCTTTCCGAGGAGCCACACATCATCTGTCTGATTATTCCCTACTGCATCGAGCACGTCCAGGCGCGCTTCATTTGCATGATCGCTTTTCTCCGCAACATTTTTACCTTCAAATCCCAGGATAAGATAGGTGTTCTCGTGATCAAACTGAGGTGAGACCGGCCCGGGCAGCTTTGGATGGTGTCCCGCGCCCACGTGCAGGACTACCGGGGGGGCGCCCACCCAAACGCACTCCGGCTGGACCCACTGTCCGGCTGGAGGCTCCGTATAGACGGCAAGCTCTTCCCCAACAATGAACTCTTTGCCCTCGTGCCCCCCAAGTGGTCCGGCAACAGTGCCGATATCGGTTACTGGAACCCAGAGGCGGCTATTAATCACGTCAATGTCTGAGTTGAGTGTGTTGACCATGTCAACCATATGGTGGTCGTCGTTCCAAGAGCCGTCACCAGAATAGTCGTCCAGAACACCCTCGCAGTATCCCGACTCGTACTTGTTTTTTACGTCTGGGTATGGCCCAGAGGCGGTCGCTCCATCATGTAGATCTCCAGGGAGTTCTCCCCAATACGTGGTAACCGGCGCGGGTAACTCTGCCACTGGCACAGGAAAGAAGTAGAACCCCGTCGCGCCTTTCTCGTTGAGAGAAACCAGCAGGGACGGGGGGCCGTTGCCCGGCGCAATATGCGCCTGAACAGCCGATGCGGTGCCCGCAGCAGGAAGGCCATGAAGCAGCATTGTGGCCGGTGGCACGACGTCTTCAATGAACGCAAGGTCAACAAGATGAAGCGTGGGGTCGCCAGGGACATAAAACCCGATAGACCTTGAGTCGAACAGAAGCTCCGCCAGCGCGGTTGGGTGATGGTGTGCGCCCGTAAAAGCCCCGGGATTGCCCGTGCCGTCGTTGTGCCCATAAACAAAACTGGCATTCAGCTCAAAGACCGTGGGGTTGCCCCACGCTGGATGGTCAAACAAATACCCGTTCGGCGGCGTATGGAAGAGCCCTGCGACCTCAATGGCAGAATTATCTACCGATACTACCTTCTCCAGCGTTTTCTCTTCCGGCCACAGCAGCGCCTCACTTGCGGAAGACGCCACGGGGAGCCCAAAGGAATCCACGTCGAGTGCCTGAGCAAAAAACGGTGCCGTGTGCGGCGTGTCCGTAACGGTCAGGGTTGGCAGCAGAAACTCTTCATCGATTACGCTAATCGCGTCTTCTAGACTGAACGAGCCTACAAGTATGAAGTTGGTGTAGGCGGGCTTCGCCTCGGACAAAAATGCCTTGACCAGGGGGAACACTTCCGTTGACCCGGCAATGCCCAACGGGACGTCAACGAGAAACGTGTGATACTTCTTTATGACGTCCTCTCCCTGCATCTGCCTGTCGAGCAGCTCTGGGTCGAGGATGTAGTCAACGATGTCGGCGAAATCCACAAACTTGGTATACGGGTCGAGAACGGAATCCTCGTATAGCTTCCTCTCATCTTCACTCAGGGCGGCTTTTTCATCCTCTGAGGCTACGAGCTTGTACGACGTGACTGTCCTTGTCTCGCCGTATAGCTTGGAAGACCTTGGGTTAACCGCAAGAGCGGCCCCGTGTGGGTACGTATAGGTTCTGTAGCGCCCCTCGTCGATCTCGTAGACGACGATCTTACCGTCCTCAGCGAGGGTTGGGTCGCCCTCATCGAGGTACACAACCTGGCAAGCCACGTCCGTAAACGGAACATTAAAAAATGCCTCAAGCGCGAGATCTAAGTTCTCAAAGTCTGGCCCGTTCATATACGCAAACCAGAGCGACTTTATTACTGACAGATAATCGAGTGTGGGGTCATAGTTGTCTACCAGGCTCTTGGGGAAGCCAACGAACATGCCAAAGTTGTTTTCGATGGTCTGCCAGTTGTCAAAGTAGGACACCTCTGCCCACAGGTCGTCCGAAACGGGGGAGTAGGAGCAGAACCTGGGGATACAAAAATCAACCGTGCCGCTTATCCTTGGTGCGGTCATAAGAGAAATAGACATGCCAGAAAGTATGTCGTCGGCTGTTTGGCTTAAAATAGAATCATCAACGATAACAGATGCTGCTTTGTACACACCAGCATCGCCGCTAAGGAGCATCACGGCGCCAGCGCCAATTTCGTCAAGGGCGGCCTCGCCCCTGAAAAGCTCATGAGCGACAAGTCCGGGCTCAAGGGCTAACTCTGTAGAGCCTGCTGTACAGACAGCTTTGCCCACAAGATAGTCCTTAAAGACGATTGAGCCGCTCTTCACAAGGAAGTCCAGCCCTTCGCGAAGAACGGTGGTGGTCAGCCTGTTCTCCGTAGTCGCGGTAGTTTCCAGCATGCCCGTGTTGACGTTAAACTGCCTGCTGCCCACCTCTACATCGCCGTACACGTCCATGGTGTCGCTTTTGATAAGCGGTATGCTGACGAGATCAACTACTGCCCGTCTCTTCCTCGCCCGAGTACACGAGGCCAGCTCGATACCGGCAATCTCGCCATTCAGCAGGTCGGCGCCAACCCAGACCCGGCCATTGCTGTTCTGCGGGTGTACCGACAGCGCAGCAAGCAGGTCAATCCAGTCAACAAACAGGCAATGGCTGCTTCTGGCCAGTATGGGAAGGGCTACGGTGATCTCAGTGCTCGTGTACGGATCAACGAGCTTTATCTCGGCGTAGTCGCCAAGAGACACTGGGTAGGCGTTCAGATCCAGATTGGGCAGCCCCTCGAAATCAGGAACAAACGTGAAATACGGAAGAGTTTCGAAGAACAGTCCCTTGGACCGGCGCAGGTGGTCCCATAGAAAAAAGGATCCGCCAACAGTCTGCGCGTCGACGTTCAGCCTGACTGAGTTCTTGGTCCCTCCGGGCTCATACTCAGTGACGTTGCCAATAACCGTTACGTCCTTTACCGCGCCTGTGCCGTATAGGCGAACAACGTCTGTGTCTGGCAAGATGGACTGCATCGGGTAGGTCTTGTCAGCAAATACACTGCTTGTTGCGATCGGGGTATCCAGCGCGGTGGGATCTTTGATGAAAAGTCCCGCTGAGCGATCATCAATAAGCCGGAACGCGGGTATGTCGGCTGCCTCGGTGACGATTGTCCATTTGCTCGTAGACTCCCCTTCCCCTGCAGAAGGCTCCACGGAGCTGATGGTTACAACCTGCGGCCCGCCGGCCAGACTACGAACAATCACGGGCCCTGGTAAGAGCGGCGGCACTTCGGTCTCATTTCCAGCGCCAAGATCAATGGCCACCGAGCTAACGGAGGTGCCTGTTAGCGGTGCGCCAGCATCAATGTCCAGCAGCGCAACGCTGTCGATATCCCCAGTAAGCAGCGATGAGTAATTAGGGTCAAAGGTGATCTTCCCACCATAGTTGATCCAACGGCGCTGATACCTCTGCGAAACATCTTTCAGGGCCTTCGCATAATCATTCTGCCAGGTCGCCAACAGGTCGGACGAGATCGCCTGCGTCATGGCAGACCACATGGAGGTGAAGTACTGTTTGTCCTGTACCAGGTTCCAGAAGTCCGGCAGGTGTGCCCATATATAATCTGACGCAGGGCGGTGTTCGAGTATCTGGGCGGTCAGGGCGGCGGTGACCTGGAGGAAGTCTTTTGCGCTGAAGCTGTACGAGCCACTAGACAGTTGAACGGCAACGGTCAGGGATAGTATGTAGATGCCTGGTTTGTCTGGGATGAATATGGGCTTTATCTCTGAAGACCCGCGCCCACCGGAAAACGTGGTCGATCCGACTGGGATAAGCCCCAGCCCCGTCGAGCCAACCGAACCGAGAGAGGCAATGCACAGGCCAGGATAAACCCTCTTGACCGGCTCTGTTAGTCCAGTATCGGGGTCGATCTCAAGAAAGTCGTAGGTCTCCCCACCGGCGATCTCAATGTTATAGCCGCTGCTCTGTTTGTTAATAAATGCTTGAACAAGCTCAGCGGCCGTGGTGGTCGGAGTGCCGTTTTTATCTGTCGCAAGTTGGATTTTGATCTTTTTGTTAGCGCTGTCTGCTTTCAAGATTAACGACATGTTGGCGTTACTTGTTACAGACGTAGCTAATGGTTGATCTGTAATATCCAGATGCCACGAATTATAGGCAGCTGTGGGCCTGCTAAACGTGACAACAGCCGCATTGTCGTCTTCGGCACCGCCTACGGTGGCTGACGCGGTCGCCGCCCCCCTTAACTTGGCGGCGCTTCCCTCTGGAGATACTTCAATCTCCCAGTTGTACTGAAGTAGCCGACCCTCTCTATCGAAGCTGTCTGAGCCATCCATAGGAAGAATGTCGTTTACCAGAACATTTCCTGAAGATCTGGCGACGGCGACGGGCTTGATGCTTGGGTATAGCTTGTCCGAAGACAAGCGCAGAGATCCAAGATGGAAATATGTGCTCTGCGCATCGCCTGCGTCAACGGTGGTCTCGCTCTTGTTGGCGAGCATTTGCGCGCTCTGGGCGGTGGCCTGCACAACAATCGAATCCGTAAACGGCCCGGCCGATTTGGTCGCCGCTATGTTGTAGTGGCCGGCTTTGGTGGTTGCATAGCTCGGAACCAGAACAGAAAAACCGGTAGGTACCTTGGAGAAGAGTAATGGGTCCAGGTCTGCATACTCAGGATGCATAGCAGCGCCAGCGCCGTAAGCAGCGGCTGTATCGTTTACATAGATCGCCATCCTGCCCGTTTCGCTGTCGACAATAGCGCGCACAGTGACGCTATCCTTTGGCAAGCCGTTGGCGTCGATGATCAGGCTTGCAGACCCGCCAAGAGGGGTGACGCTTGGCGAACTAGGGTAAGGGGCCAAGGCGATGCCGCGCCTAGAGAATAGGAACCCTGCCGTGTACATCTGCGCATCGATCGCCCCAACAAACAACCGCGTGTCCGGGTCGTCAAAGTTGTCGGGCAGATAAGCCGCCTCAAGAAGCAGGTCAAACTCAAAAGTAAACGTGGAGGGCATGCCCGCGGACAGGTCGTCTATTTGTATAAGGGAGGCGGCTTGCTTGCTTAAAGGGATCCCGAGCGTATCAGCAAATGCGCCGATACTTACTAGCCCAGCTGTCTCAATAACTGGCTGCATCCACACTTTGCCCTGTATAAGCGCGGGAACAGCGGCATCGCTCTTCGGCATGAAGGCATACGAAGTGATCGGCGCGGCTACATCGTCAAGAGGAAGACCAATAGCGTCTTCGCTGGACGAATCAGCCCGCGAATTCCAATCAATAAGATCAAAATCTGTTGATGTGGGAATGGGCATATTAGCCTATCTTATTGATGTTAACGCCATCCATGTCCTCCATAATATGATACCGCTGATTAAGGGTAAGGATATCTTTGGAGGTGGTGAGGAATAGCTTTCTATTTTCGTCGTGGCACAAGAAGGCGGCCTCCTGTGGATAAGAGACGTAGGTCACGTTCTTCCGGGACAGGACCGAAGTAAGGTCAAATACCTCTAGTGGGTAGTTGGGGTACAGCGTGTTCAGATAGTCTGATACAGCATCCTTGATCGTGTTTGCGCCAATACCGCCAGTGTAGTTAATCGTGAACATCGGATAAGCTGGCAAGTAATGACGGGCCAGCGGATTATTACAAACCACTCTTGTGGACTTGCCGAGCAAATACGACTGGACAGAATCCACCAGCGGGGCCCTGTCGTAGGACACGATTACCGACGCGCCGGGCAGCGCGTACACATCATTGAACGACGTCGCAATAGAATCCAGGACAACGCTGCTGGTATGGATGCTCGTAGCCTCTCCAGAGCTGTAGCTGTAGTTGTCGTTTTCGACAAGCAGCTCATACCCAAGAGAGTCGTGGCCGCTAATCTCGAACACCTGTCCCGCCTCGATCTCCTCGCCCGAGGTGAGCGGATCGTAGGACGTCACCTTGAATGTGGCCTTGAACAGCCCGTTGCCCTCTACTTCGAGATCTGCCGGAAACGCTCGCTGGTATCTTTTCTTAACCACCTGGATAAACAGGCGAGAGCTTATAGCCCCACCGTCAGGCGCATCTATAGCTCCCGAGAGCACCTGAAGGCCTGCCGCCAGCTCTTCCCCGTTCACGAAGGGGGGCCTCAGCTTTATCTGCGTATATGTATCTCCTGCCGGGGAATAATCCACAGAATCTATCCCGTACTCGGCTATAAGTGCGCCAGGATAAGTGTTGTTCGTAGCCGGCAGGCCTCCGTCAAAGTTGAGCTTGTCCAAGATCCCAACAGAGCCCTCCGCAATAAGCTCTATATCGTGGCTTGAGAATATCTCTAGCCGATAGAGTTGCGCATTCGATGGGTCTTGGGTAGCTACCGCGAGTAACCACTGTCCAAGATGTCTATTTATGTCGGAAACCACTTGGTCAAGACTGGATGGATTGGGCCCAGAGAAGACAACTGTCTTTTTGACGTTGTCTACCGAGACAATGAGCGTCTTGCCGGCAATCGTTATCTGGGACACCTCCTTAGTGGCCTCATTGAAGGTGTCAGAGCTGAGGACCCTTGAGAGGACCTGCACATGGTTCTCAGCACTTACTCCGTGCTTGAAGAAGTTGTCACCAACGGACCGGATTATGTCGCTATTGTGTATAGCCCCGTCGAGGGAGTGGGTGGTTATATCAGTTGAGTTGTAGGCGGAACGGAAGTAAACGGCCTCCTCAGCAGGAGACGGCCGTAACTTCACAAGCGAGCCGTCTGGGCGAGTAAACTGGAACACTGTGTCTGGGCCGATTTCGATGTGTGTTTTGTCACGGAAGAGTAGGTCAACCGTGCCAACAGACGGATGGCCTACAACAAACTCCAGGTTGTCGATATCCAGAGTAAGCTCCTCTAGCCGGTCAAGCACGAGCAGGTTGTTGTTTCCGCCGATTCCGACCGCGTCGGTGATCGCCTGAACGTACCAGTGCTTTCTGGGCCAATCTAACGACGTAATGTTAACGACGTCATACTTGAGCACGCCCTCTTTAACGAAGTCCTCTGTAGTGCCCCCAGGGTCCTGCCAGGAATACAAGCAGGTATAGCTCGCATCCGGGTCTAGCTCGTATAACGTGGTAATATCGCTGTGGTCGTGCGCGGGGGCATCGGCGTCGTACAGCTCTTTGATGGTCTTGGCAGTTAAGCTTCCCTTTACGCCCATTGACGCATCAGAGACTGGATCATCGTTGAGGCCGGAGAAGGAGCTTCCGGATATAAGCACGGGGTGCTTATACGGAACAGCTACACCCGCTCCGCCAGACAGAGAAACACCCTTAACGCGCACCAGGGGCTTGGACAGCCCAGTGTTCTGCCTTGTATAGATCCTGTATTTGAGAGAAGAGTCGGTCGCGGGAAACGTTGTGGCAGAGAACACGTGGCTGAGCGATTTGTCAGACAGGATGTACTCACCTTTGGCAGGGCCCTCATCAATACTGAGGTACACGGTCTTGAGGGACGGGTCAGTGGCAAATGGAAAGCCGCTTGGTGAGAACGCCGAGAACTGGTGCTCGTTAACCACCAGGTCTTCCCCCTGCTGAAGAACGGTCAGTGGGTCAAACAAGCTGGTTGTACATGCTTGCAAAATCCTGAAGCGAAGACTGTCATACGCGCCTGACGAGCCAAAAGTCCCGTCAACCCTCACCCCGCCGTCCACTGTGTGGATAATGCGGAAGAACGTAGCGGCCAGGCTCTGGGGCGGATCCAAAATCTCCAGGACAAGGTTATTGACATGGAACTCACTCCCTGCCAGCACCTCTGGCAAAACACTACTAGCCGTAAGTTCTGGGCTGAGGAAGTGGTCCGAGAACTCGTCCGTATTGAACGTCCCGTCCTCGCCGTAAAAGACAACGTCAGCACCGAGAGACGGGTTCTCTGATTGGAGCTTGATTGCCGAAGAGGTTGCCGCCGTAGACGATGTGGGCTTCAGGTACACATCGGTCATTCCGCCTATATGCACCTTGTTGTCATCTATTGTTAGTGGAAGGCCGGAAAAGAAGCCGGGGAACGGCACCGAGCCCGGAATGCCAGAAACAACAATTTTCTCATCTTGTAGCTCAGCTGCGGCGGCGGAATAAAGCTCAACAACTTGCCCACTAAGAAGGTTGTTATCTCCGACCATACCTTCCTTAAATATCGGGATCGGTGTCCCGTTGCCGTTCAAACCGTCAGAAAACCCATAGCACATTTGGCCCATCGGATGCGGAATAAGAAACCCTGAATGCCCCTTGGCGTTCGCTGCGTGGTCATGAACGTACCCCCACAGATTAACGGAGTGTTCCGCCGATTCTGGGTGTTGCAAAACAACCTGTCCCGGAACAAACGGGAGGCTTACGCGAGACAAAATGTAATTATGGCTCTCGCCAGCCTGGACCCAGGGCGTGCCGGTGTAGGTGCCGATAGCAGAGTCGGGGCCGCCCAAAACGGCGGGATCGAGCGGGGCGGGATATCTGACAAGCTCGTAAAGCTTCTTGTGGGCTGGCTCATCGTCGCCGTCGTATGGGGTGCTGAAAAAGGAAGGGCGGTCTAGATCGACAACGTGTGCGGAAGTCAGAGACTGAATCGCCGTTTGCCCGAGGCTATTGTGTACTTCAGCAATGCTCTTGTTGAGCCTGATCCACACACAATCATACTTTGCAGTCATTGCAGAAGACCCATACGGGGTATTGCTCACAAACGCGTTAAGCGGGCCCGGGGTACCTGGCGGGGCCACCCCGGAGGGGGGGTCGTGCTCAATAAGGTGTGAGTTGAATCGACCGGCCAGATAGCCAAGAGGCAGGCTTCTTGAGATCTCAGCTGGCGCGCCAGTAAGCTTGTACGCCGGAGCAAACGACAGATCGTCGTAAGACGTGTGGACGGTTCCGTCAGGAGTAATGCTCTCCCTCTCCCCGCGGTACACGGTCCAGGCAAGCTGATAGGAGGTTTCTGAAGTATAGTTGTACGCGGCGGAGAACTCCGCATTTGCGGAGGGCAGCTGGCCCTCAATAAACACAAGGACCACCTTACCGTCTGCGTAGTCCACGTATGACTTGGTAATGTCTAGCACGTCACTGGCGTCAATTGGGGCGTGGGCGAACCCTGGGGCGCTCTCGGAGAGCCCCTCAGGAAATCCCCGTAGCGTAAAAAACCCTGTTCCCGCGGGGTCGTCCCAGAAGACGGAGTCGCTGACGCCCTCGCCCCCGGGGTCGGTATAGCGAATCCCAACTCCACAATGCATGGACCTGCTGTTATCAGTATTAACGTGTCCGATGCTCGTCGCACGAGTAACATCGACCAGGTTTGCGTGCGCCAAGTTGAAAACCTTGGTTCCCGCGGTAGACGTCTCAGCGTCTGAAGTAATCGCTTCCCATGTCGCCATCCAAGGGTCAGCGCTTGTATCCGGGGGGGCGGTGCCAACAGATGACTTTACCGGCCCAAAGAAGCCAATCGTTCCTCCGTGAAGAAGTGGGAGCCATTTTGTTGTTCCGGGAAGCGCGGGGTTTACCAAGCCTTTCGGATGCCCATTGTTATACCAGAGGGATGTGGATAGGTCTGGTGACGGCGAGTCGTTAGCCATCGTCATGGCGCCGTTCGGGGCTAAGTGGTACCTGGCACCTTCCTTACGGTGATACCCGTCAATCCGAAAGCTTGCCCAGGCGCTGAGGCTCTGGAGGCTCTCTTTTGCGGTAATGACGACACGACCCGGCGTATCTGGATCAACCGATGCAGTCGTATGGTGAAACGGGCGGGGCGAGGGCACCGCATTTATAACATTGACCAGCTCTTGTGCTGCGTCTTCAATAGTGGCTGTATTCGTGGCGTTACCGCCGGAAAAAGCGCCGCCATCATCGGCGGTAACCTGAACGCCTTGATCGTTTCCAGCCGTCGGAACAATCGTTACCTCGAATGAGTTGCCGCTAGCGAACCAGTACTTGTGTGTCAGGATAACTTGATTGCCAACAGCCGTCGCAGTTGCCCAAAAGCCGGGAGTCTCGTTGCCGCCGGCGGTAGAGGGGGTCAGTCTCAATGCAAATTCAATTGCGGTAGCCTCGCCATTAGTTTGCCCGACGACGCCTGCTTGGGCGCTCATGGAGACGTTGTTTAGCTGGTCGTTGCCAGCGCCGGGGATCCCAATGCTTATTTGGTATTGGGAAGAAGCTGGGGATACCGGGTCACCTGGGACATGGGGAGCTATGTCGTCGTCAATCGTGATCGTAGCTGTTGCTTGTGAGCCCTTTCCGTTCCATTGGCTTGTAAGCGAAAGGCCGGTAATGATCCCCGCCTCGGCGTTGGTTGGTTGGGATTGGATACGGCCCCACAGCTCCAGGGCTGCCGCTTCTGGGCCGATCGTCATGGCGCCGTCAGACGCGGCGGTGTCGGCGTCCGGGTGCCAAGGGGCGACCGTCAGCAGCGTGTCACTAAGATCTATGTAGGTCTTCCCGGATGCGGAAAAATCACCGTATTTCTGCTCATGGAGCCCAGTCCAGTCCAAGCCCTCCACGCGGATTCTGTGGGAATCCTCTGGGATAACGGATTTGATCCGTCCCCATGCTTGCCACTTTATGTGCTGGTTGACTGTGTCCAGATCGCCAGTAAAGAGATCGTCAAAATATGAGAGGACTATGTGGTCTCCGGCACCAACATTCCTGTTTACCCACGGGATTGAGGATGCGTGCAGAACAACTTCGCACTCCTTGGCATTTGCGCCAGCGCCTGATATCGAGGTAGTGGTGAGAACGTTTGTCCCAGAGTCAAGGCCATCCAGAGATACCCCGGCAGACCTGCCCCCCTCCTCAAGGTCAATACCGCCGTATTTGCTGGCTAGATCGGCCCCTGCAGAGTGTTTCGGAGAACCAAAATCACGAATACGCACGTGCTCGCGCAGCATCGCATATTCGGGATTGGGGGAGAAAGAGAACTCATCCTTTCCCTGGTAAAGCACTCGATCTTTACTGGCTAGAAACCCGTCACTTCGCCCGATGCGTACATGCGTTGAATCAACCTTCTGGACGAGTGGATGAACCCGCATAACCGCTGGATACTTGACGGGTGTGGGGTCGGCGCCAAAACTATTTCCCAAAAAGTCTTCATCTAATATAGCGTTGTTGCTGCCCTGGTCCGAGGAGAGCACAAGAAAGTCTCTGCCCTCAACGGCACTAGACGGCAGCGTAAGTGCGTCTATGCCGGACAGATTAATAATATCTGTAAACGGTAGCGGGGCGCCGACAACGGTCATGTTGCCCTCTTCCCCGACTGCTAGTTTGAAAGAAGACCCCTGAACTGAACGCGTATTGAAACCCTCCCTGTCTTCGGAGGTATTGGCAGTGCCGGGGTTGGTCTGGGCGGTTATGCCGACAGCATTGGGATACACGTCAAAATCGGCCACCTTTATGTAGACGACATCCACAAATATGGCGCCGGCCACCGGGTCCGCGGCCTCTGACCGCACCGGCCCAACGTCAGCATGAACGGCGTCTTTCCACGAAATTTCCTTGACCTCAGTTGATTCAATTGCGCGAACACGTGAGAGAACGTGATAGTGCGCACCATCCTTGTTTACAAAATGCCCATTGCCGTCAACCACGCGAATGAACTTTGCAGAGGAGATCTTCTGAAGAAGCGCTTGATGGGTGTCCCAAGTGTAGTGGGCCCACCCGCCGGCCTTGTAGTCTGGCTGGAGGGCGGCGCCAAAGTGCGGCGGGAAGATGGCAAGAACATTCGTAAAAGGAAAAACAGTGTTCGAGCCCAGATTTACGCAGTTCTGCGTCATAAACGCAGACGTGGAGTAAATCATCGGCCCAATAGCCTCATCTGTGTCAACCGTGACCGACGCCTGCAGGATATCCCGCTGCATCTCCGCTTCGCCGTAACCAACGATAGAGAGGGTCGCCAGGCCAGAGAAGTTGTTATACAGGTCTGTCTCGATGCCGCGCTTGGTGTTGAGAGACCGCTCGCTCAGGCTGCGCTGCGCGCGCGCGAGGAACGTCTCGCTGGTCTCCTTGGAGGCGCCGCCGCTGATGGCGGCGAGATTGGTAACGCGAACCACATTGTCGAGGTTGTGGACGTACCGGACGGTGTTTGCGGCCACATTGGCCTTTACGTCAGGCTCCATGGACCTTATCGGTATGTCCAGGTAATACATGTTCCCTGAGCGAACCATCTCCTCTGGGAAGTAGGTCTTCGGCTCGTCTGGGATGAACCTCACGTTTGCCGCAGTTGTGAAGATAATCGCGCTACCGAAGGTTACCGACTGCGGGGAACTAAAGAAGACACGAACGGAGCCGAAGGCAAAGGTTCCCAGGTCTCTGTAGGCGAACACATTGCTCAGGAGAGCGTCCATCTCCGATTCGGTTAGTGCGTGCGACGAGGCCAGTGACTGCTGTGTGCGGAGAAACTCTATCTCGCGTTTGAGCGGTTGCAGTAAGAGGACCAGGGGGGAGATCAGAACGTCTCTTACGACTGAGCCGGGCGACGAGATATCCAGTTCTGGGAACTCATCCCGCATTCTGGAAGAGATAAAAGTGTCGATATTGACCGAGAGCGGATCGGTCCCAAGGCGGTCAAGGAGGGGATTAATGACCTTGGCAACCATCAACGACCCGCCGGTCGCTGCAAGCGTCGAATCTAGATCGAGCATTCGTTCGATCATGAACTGCTCTAGAGCAGCGCGAGAATTATCCGCCATGGGTGCTCACCGTACTTAGTAAATATTCGTTGTGCCGGAGCCAGTGCTTGTTTCCGCCCCTGATACCTGTTCTCCCAGCGCAGCAGCGCTCTGCAAGCTGCTGGCCATACCAGTGACCATGAAGTTAACCGCCTTCATCTTTTGGCCCATGGTGCTGATGCGTAGGCTAATCATAATATTCGTAGGATCTCCAGGATCTGGAGACATGTTCAGCAGTTCTGCTCCGGCAAGCCTATCACTGAACGGGATATTTGACGCCATTTGTCCGGTCATAATATCCGAAGCGACCTGTTGGATCTTGATTACGACCTTTGCAATAAGAGAGGCCGGATTTTGTGCAGATATAGTGGATCCGACCCATCTCTGCAAGTCCCCACCCTGCCCCGGGTGAAAGACGTCGCTTCCAGTTGTGGTAAGCAGCAGCTTGATAAACTGGAAGATAACCTTTTCGAGTGACGAGACCGTATTAAGCTCGGTGCCGATCTGATACGTGAAAAAGGTCGTTCGCTCTATCGTTTTCGAGGTCGTGATTACCTCAACGCTGGTGATGTTCGAGAGCGCTTCAGGAATAGAGCAAAGGATCATTGTCTTGCTGAAGATCGTAAATGGGGTAGCCGAACCATTAACCCAAACCTCTACCGCCTGGGAGAAGTCCTTTCCGTTTAGCTTTAGCACCAGCGGTTCCGCAAAGAACCGGTTGTCGGTTCCTGTGTCCTTTAGCAACGAGCCAGAGACCCTGTCGACAATCGTCTCCGGCCCGCGCTGCTCCCCGTCCTCGTCTACCCAAGTAAACGATACGTTCTGGACAGTTTCGAAAGCCACCAGCCCAGGGACGTAGTCAGGATCGGCGTATTTATACCCAGGGGGTGTCTGGCCGCGCTCCGGCAGCCGCATGAGAACATCGCTCGGCGGAACAGCGATAAACGGTGTTGATATAGAGTTCACCAGCGCGCTGGTGATGTTAGCCACGTCGTCAACATTGGTGACGCGCAGCATTGAGACAAAGTCGAGCGCAGTCAGCTCAGCCACATCTCTTACATAAATGGCTTGTAAATCAATCACTTGATGTGTCGGATGTTCCGCTTATTTCGTCTGTACTGGCGCCAAGCGCAGGCAAGGCGGCCAAAGCGGTTTCGATGGTCAAGTTCATGGTCTCCTCAAACACGCGAAGACGATCCAGGAGTGTGCGCTTTCTGCTGCCGGATGGGTCTGCTGCTGTTACGCCCTTCCATCCGTCTTCCAGGGGATCGTATCCCTCCTCGTCAGCATCCTTGCCTATAAGCTTTATTCTCTCGTTAATCATCTCAGAGACAGAGTAACCAGTAAAATAGTCCCCGGACTTTGACATGATCCTGAGAAAGGCAAGCATGTCCTCAATGGTCGAGGCGATCTGGCCCATCGCCAGATAGTCCTTGGATACACCCGCGCTAGCCAGCGCCGCTGCATCAATTTGTTGTGGTTGTTCTGTGTTTTCCGACATCAGACCTGCTTCGCGTACGTGTCCAGCGCGTCAAGCGCATTTTCTAGTGGATCTTCGCCCCTTTCATAATAGTCATCCAGCAGTGTTTTGGTCACAGGGAGAACCTGTACGAAGTCCGCGCTCCCACCAAACATGCGCATAGCCTCCTCCATCAGAGACTCCATCGAGACTTCCTGGCCAAGTGTTGACGGGCCAATCGAGTTAAGGCGAGAGAACTGCAGCCCGAGCAACATGTTATGGACAGTAGTAAGCTTCTCGCCCTTCAAATATTCGAGCAGACCGCCCACGCTCTTCACGATGTGTGCGTCATAGCCCGCATAAAGGTTTCTCAGGTTTTGCACCTCCGTCTGTAATGAATACAGCCGCTCACCGTACTGGCTATAGCCAGCGCCAGACCCAAAGAAGGCCTTGGCTTTCTTTGGCAATTCTCCGTCAGAAACAAGCACACTAAGATCTTGCCTTACTCTTGAAAGAGCAGGAAGCACCTCAAGAAACTTACTATACCCTTGCGCTACTATTTTGAAGTCCGAGATGGGGAAAGAAATATTCGCAGAGGGCAGCGGGGCGAAGGAGACGGACACGTCCTCGTTAGCGTTGGTGGAGTCCCCGCTGACACCAACAATACGGGCAATGCGCCGGTCATTCTGGAATATAACATCGTTCGGCTTGATTATGTAGCCACGGTCTGTAGGCGTCTTGGACAGGGGGAACTGTGCGCCGAGATAAAAAGCGGACGACTCTGCGTCCGTGGATCCGGTTAAGCCAAAGCCAAGCTCTGTAGCAGCAAGTTTGCTTCCGGGGTCATTGCTCCCGACAACACGCAGCTTATTACGGGTTATGTTGAGCTTGAGGGTCGGTAGGTCGGCCAGCACTTCTCCTAACGGTGTCACTCCGTCTGCAGCAAGAGCAGCCGTGCCGCCGAAGCCTGGATTCGAAAGCGCTCTAGGAACCGGTTGGGCGAGCCGTATTGCCTGGGATGTGGGGTCTTCGCCGACGGGGAGTACTGCCGCTATGTCAACGTAATACACGCCGGGCGAGAAGATCTCCGCCTTATCCCCAGCCTGGACCGGGATGTGGGTAGGGATCTTGAAGTCGGTGTCCGGCCACCAGGACGGTCCCGGCGTGGCGGTTATGCCCGTGGCGATACTCTTTACCAGGACGCCCAGGTCCAGAAGGCCCTCCGCATCTAGCGGGGGTTGCTTGATTATGTCTTTGACATAGGAATGGCCGCCAAATACGTCGCCGGACAGGTGGTGAAGGGCAGCGATTACCTGGTTTAAGAACTTGGGCCGATTGGTCCATGTCGGGCCAAATGCGCCGTAGTTAAAGGCCGCTGGCACATAATTGGGAAACGTAATCCTGGACGCTGTGCCAGCTATAGGCGCGGCTACGAGAACCGTCTCTAGGTCTCCCGTCACGCTGGAGCCCATCAAGGCTGCCGGCAAAACCGCGCTAAGACCCCATTCCAGCGTCAGCGCATCCTTAATCGGATTATCAGTATGCGCTGAAGCCAGAGTGGGGACAGTGACGGACACCAGTGTGTTGGTGTTGAGGACGGTGAAGGTGTCAAATACGCCGTCCGGCAGTATTTCGCCGTGCTGACGGTCCTCCATCATGCCAATGGGGTAGCACGTATAGCTGACCTTTACTGCGGACTCATCCAAGACAGGGAGCGGGAAGGCGAGTGAGAGCCTGCCGGTCAGGTGGTCCACAGTGCTAAAGAAAATGAGATTCCAGTCCTCGAACCCAAACGTAATGCCGCCCGCAAAGGTGGCTACGGCCGGGTGGTTAGCAAGGTCGAGCGTGACCGTGGCGTTGGCGTAGTGTACAGAGCCATAGAGCAAGCCGTCGCTGTCGCTCACCAAGCCTGCTATATCCTCAAGCAGCGTGTCCACCAAGGCGGCGTTGGCGTCATAAATCTTAATCTTACCAGTCTTGACGGCGCTCGCTGCGATCTGCGCTAAATAGTCTGGCAGGAAGTTCGCCGTGTTGAGCGGATCAGCAAACGTGTAAACATGGCCTGGTGACGGCGTTGGCTCCTCCGGCACAGGATTGTAACTAACTGTGGGGAGTGCGAAGCCGACAGCGCTCGCGACACCGAATTCATTAAAGCTAAACGAGTACTCAAGCGGGTTATCGGGATCGGCCTGATTAAAAAGAAGGGCCTCTACCTGAACCGACTCCGGCTTCACATAGGTTTTCAACCATTTGTTGGTGAGCTTCTCCAGGCCAGCGCCGTAAACGTTTTCAACTGCGGTAAGCTCCGGCGGGAAGAACCTTGCCGTCCCATCGCCCGCCGCTATCTCACCAGACTCTGAATACTCGTAAAAGTCTGGCTTGATCGGCATGAACGGATATGCCGAGTGCAACGCAACGATATCGCCAGATAGCTCCTCAGAGCCCGTATTGACTGCCAGTGTTGCGGTTTCAATATTGTGGAAGATAAACGGCGAGGTCATGCCGAATAAGACGGCCGACTTATCTGGGACAATAGTCACCGGCCCGTCGAACTTCGGCTTGGTTATATCTTTGTGGCCGGTCGAGTTATTCAGCAAAGAAGACAACATAGCGCTGTCCAAGATCGCCTCGGAGACGGTTCCCGGCGTTGGCGACATGTTCGTATACCCTGTTAATACCTTCTTTGCTTTGGATATCTGTTGCGCGCGCGTGGACGAACTCAGGTCCGCCACACCAAAGGCGCTAACCGAGGCCTCAAAGCGTGATATGCCCGCCAAAAGGGTCTCGGCTATCTCCTGTATTTTATCTATTGCTGCGTCTGCTTGCTCGGTAAGCTGGGCGCTATCTGGGCCGACGGTTACGACGCCTGTCCCTGTTTTACTGCTCTCCGCAAAGGACTTCACTGTGGTGGCAAACTGGCCTGCCAGATAGTCCAGCTTGTCCGCCGAGGCGCCCTCCATCTCGTCCAGAAGAAGTAAGAGTTCGCCAACGTGTGATGGGTTTGGGGAAACGTCCTCCAGATGTATTTCAGGGCCAATCCTGGTGAGCAAGCGCACGCGGTCCAGGATGATGTCACACAGAAGAACCTGCTCTTTGGCAAATAAGGCCATGAGGCAGTAGGCAGAGTCTATATCAGCGTTCAGGGTCTTATGGATCAGGCCCCTGATCGCATGCACCAGGTCTTCGGGAGGTGTAGACGCGTTCCTGTTTACAATATCAGTGGACGGGCGGAGTGCCTTGAACTTGTTGGCAACGTTGTTCTCGGTGAACTTACCACTCATCCCCAAACTCCATGCCGCGAAGGCGCCTCGCCTCGGCCTCTGTCAGTGAGGATATTTTGGAGCGGATAACAGAGGGCTCTATATTCAGGAAACCGCAAACAGTCAAAAACGCACCGATCGTATGATCGTCGTTGTTATTAAACAACCACAGGTCGGCGTCATCCCCAAGCCGGCGCAGCTTTTTGTTCTCGTGGTCCCTGTACAAAACCCAGTCCACAGAGGCCCTCCGAACAACAGCTGCCCAGAGACGAGTATACCAGGGTATGTGCCCGTTGCCAGGGTCTAGCCCAAGCTCAAGCGGTGCTGGAAACATTCAGGTCTCCGAGTAGGGCCAGCACAGAGTCTGCAGCGTCACTTAAAACAGAGACACCGCTGCCCTCTTTCGGCGCTACCCGCTCAACCTTGATCACGAAATTCCCAATAGATACGCCGGTGACCGTAATGGAGCTGCCAGAATATGTCACCGTCGCCACATCTGAGTTCTCGTTGATGTCTTTGAGCAATACGTCAACGGGACCGTCAAGACGAACACCGCTCCGGTGAACAGTTTCCAGGTCAAGTGTTACCGAGCTTCCGACGGACACCGAAATGGTCGGGGCGCTGGTGTTAAGCAGTGAGGCGGTTGCGGTGTTCGTGTACTGAACGCTATCGACAAACGGAAAAAGAACGTCTGGCAGCGGGGCAGCAAGAAGCTTTGGAACTACTATTGTTCTGGAGATGTTAGTGTACCCTTCCATGTACACCGAATACCGCGCTCCTTGAATAAGGTCAACAGATGTATAGCCGGACACGTCTGTTTCGACCAAAATGGATTTAGGCACAATCGCGTGCGCAGTGTTATTTCCAGAGTAATGGACCAGGGTGGGGATGCTGTTCTCTGAGAAATGAAGGCTTACCTTGGACAGCGGTCTCCCATATGGGTCTACAAACGTTCCAGAACACCGACAAAGGTGTCCGTCAGTGGCTTGTGGGAGATCTGTAGAGTCAATGAGCACGTCGAAGTAGTTGTTTCCGACGGCTGCCCCGTTGGCGTCTGTATCAGAGGCGCTTACCTTTTGTAGATTACCGTCTGTTACCTTCGCAGGGCCGGCGGGGGTGATGTGTATCTCGTAGTCGCCGGGGTCCAGATTGGCCAAAAAGACAGAGCCAGCGGCGTCGGTTGTACCGCTGCCCAGGGGGCCAGTGGTCCCAACGGCATGAATCGACACGAACACACCACCGATCACTCCGGTCGTAGGATTAAGAGCGTCAAAAGGCTCTGTCCTGGTCTGTACGTATACGTCAACTTTAGCCATTACAGTTACCTAGTGGTTACAGGCGGTGTCCCAAATTGCGTCCGCAGCTCATCATATTGCTCCTGCTTGCTCTTCTCGCCGGACTTGGTGGGTATGTTCAGCCAGCTATCTTTAGCCGTTTGGTTGCGCTGGAGGTCATGCCAAAGCGATCGATCCATGCCCTCCTTCCTGGCCCTCGCATTCTCTTTCCGCACGAGGGCAACGCTGTCATATGCTTGAACCGTAGGCTTGTCGAGAGCCCCGTGGGCAAGGCCGGGTTTCGCCCAGAAACCGCCGTTCTTCATGCCCTCGACCTTGACCCACTTGGGCTTTTGCTGGGCTCGCTCTAGCAGGCCCTTCCCTCCGGTAACAGGCATCGGCCCGCCCCAAACGTTCATAGCAGCAACGGGGGCCGTGTCTTTCCAGTCTCCGGTATATGGGATCATTCCAAGTGCGCCCGTCCCCAGAAGGGCGCCAGATGTCGCGCCACCGAGAACCCAGTCCCTAGCCTCTGGGGACCAGAGCGCATGTCCGCGGCCTTTGGGATTTCCGCCTGCCCATTCAGGCCGCTGGAGAGCGTCTATGCCCGGCTGAAAAGCCAACGTGCCCGCGCCAACGAGGCCGCCCTTCGTCGCGCCGCGACCGATCTGGCCTAAAAGGCGGGGACCGAAACCGGCGCGTCGGCCGCCAAGGTGCCCCATCCCCTGCTCAGAAAATCGCCCAATACCGTGCATGATGCTCCCAATGCCGCTCTTGGGAACCGATCCCCCCAGCTGATGCAGAGGCTCAAGTTCTGGGGTTAGCTTGCCGGCGGCATCTCTTAGGCCCTGATACGTCGGAAGGCGGGACGTAGAGAGTAGCCGATTTGCCGGTAGATTGGACGTGGTAAGCCCGCCCCACCGGCCTCCCCACTTCGCCGCCTGCCGCTGTGAGAAGCTCCTGGCCTGGCCAGCAGCATTGTGGCTAATATACCGCTTCATGGCGGGGTGCCCTGTGCGCATGGGCACAGTTACTGCTTTTGCTGCTCCGCCAGAAGAGGGAGGCGGGTTTCCGAAGGTGACCGGCTGGTTGGGCGTCACGCGGGTCAAGTTTGGATGATTAACAATAGGGCCGCCCGAGCCGGCGGGGATACCTGCCTGAGGTGCCGCTTTAGGTGTCGCCTTCGGAACGTACTTGGCACCTCTTTCGGCCAAGCCCATGGCCTCTCTGAAGGTATTCCAGAAGCCAGGCTTCATTGCCGCCCTAGCGCCCTGAATGGGGATTTGCTCCACGCCAGCCCTCTTCTCCAGCAGGCGCTCTGAGAGAAGCCTTTTAAGAGCTTCTTTGTTCGCGGAAGCATGGCGCATCATGCCTGGCTGATGGATTGCGCGCGCTCCCTGCGGCGCGGTCGCAACATTGCGATTTAGCGGAGGTCGCGCAGACATCCCGCGCGGGCCCATTCCCCGAACTGCGCTCCGCATCCCGCCGGCCATAAAGGGGTCTTGTGCCGTTCTTTGTTGGGCCTGCTCGTGGTTGGCGCCCGCATGAAAGTGTACCCATTGGCGTGGGACACCAAGCTGGTGAGTGGGCATCTGCTCACCAGTTCTATTGGCGGTTTGACCTGGAGCGATAGCGAGCTTGGTCATCTCGCGAAGCACATCGAGGGCACAGTCTCTGTCAAAGGAGTCTTTGCTCATGACAGTGTCCTCCTCGGGGCAGTGGCGATGTTCGGCCTGATGATGTCGAACATATCGTCTGCCTGGGATAGAAGCGTGAACAGGTTCACTGGAACGGCCGCATCGTCTCCAGATGGAACGGTTATTATGCGCCTAATAGACAGGGGCGCAACCGCTACTTCGACTTTGATGCCCTGTACCAGGGAGAAGGTTACTCGCCCGTGCCCATCGGTCCTGTAGAACGCCTTGGTGTCGTATACGACTGTTCCGCTGGCTAGTAAGTCCGGTGCCTGGACTAGGGAGACATAGATCTCCGCATTGGCAAGGGCAGAGCCGTCCATGCGGTACAGGTCGGCGTAGAGGTCGCACATGGGCGCCGGAGGCGCCGGATCTGTAAGCGTGGGTGAGAACGCCTCTGAGTAAAGCGTGAACGCATTGGTTGGCGCTTTGACTATTGGGGATCCATACGGAGGAGGCACCGTAAGGAGCCAGTTTGGCATTATGGCCCGCTCGTCCTGTATCACTATCTTGCAGTTGTTGGTGCCGAACACGATATTGTCTTTGACGAGCGTCACGTAGTACACGCCGGGGCCAATCGAGAACCCCACACGTCCCTCAGAGTCAGTAACCCCGTAGCTGATAGGGTTTCCCTTCTTATCCGATACGTAGACCTTCGTGTTGATGTGTGGCTCGTGTGTTCCGGTGATCGGGTGCTTGGCTGCATCTGCAAGCGAATCGGGGTCGGGATCTAATACCCGAATATTGACCTGTTGTTCAGAGGAGCCGGCTGTAAGGAAAATAGCGTCAAAATGAAAGGGCACCTGGGGATCGGCAGCATTGTCCGCTCTGTGCCAGACCACGAAGTAGTCCCCAACAAACGGAAAGGTGATGTCGCTGACAACGTATCCCACAGCAGCGGTTGAATAGATCGCTTGTAACGCCGTGCCATCAGATCCCAGCGCCGCAAGGCCGCCGCCCTGACTGCCAAGACCTGCCAGGCCCAAAGAGGTCAGCAGGCTGGATGTTCCCGCCTGTAGATCGATCTGACTGCTGGTCCCAGCGGATCCGCTCGTGGCGGTAAGGACAAGAGCATTTGAAGTAGCGTCTTGGGTGACGGCAATACGGTCGCCAGGGGCCGCGTCCGCAACGGCTACCTCAATGATCGCCTTTACCTCAGAGAAGGTTACTGCGTCACTGTTACTAACATTGCTGTTCAGCGCAACAGCGCTATACACGCCCGCCGCTAACCCCGTGTTGGCCTCAAAAGTGCCACCAAAACCGGACAAGATGACCTCAGAGGAAGAGCCCAGGCTGTCGGTGACGATTTTTACGACGGTGCCGTTAACAGCTTCGGCGTACGCCCCATTAAGCTGGGCGTTCAGCGCTGCAAGATAGGCGGCCTGCCCGGCCGCAACCGCGCTGAGGTCGAGCACACGCTGAAGGCCATCGTCGATCCGGTAACTAGCGGTGTCGCCCGGACTGCCGCCTGCGTATGCTCCGGCTCCTGCCCCAAGTGCCTCTGTGCGCTCACATAGGATGACCGCTGCCTGAGCGCCGACAGCATTGGTATCGGGCAACACCTGGATGGTCAGTGCATCGGCATTATTGACCGAAAAGGTCGTTACTGCCTGGTTGCCCGTATGCTTGGCAAACGTGGCAGATCCGGCAAAAGCAGCGCCAGCGCCGTCAAAAATCCTGGCCGTGACAACCTTGTCCGTCCCGATAACGAGCGATTTGCCCACAGTAAGCGGTACTGGCGTTGTCACAGGGACGTCTGTCAGCGGGGCGGTACCAATAACCAGAACATCTGTAGCAACGACTGCTGGCGCGTCCCCGTACTTGAACTTGAGATCAAGCTGAGTAACCGCTTCGAACGTTTTGGTCCCGCTCACGTACAGCGCTGGAACAAGCGTCTGCGTCATGGTGAGGGTATCAACAACAGTGCCGTCAGACTGAGACACAATCTCTACAACAAACGCCTCGCCGCCGATCTCGCCGGATGAGTCGTAGAAGGGTATCGTCTTCGCTTGTCCAATACGGGCTTTCACTAAGTACCTATTGTTCGTTCGACACTGGTGGCTGCAGGGTTACTCCCAAGAATTTCTCTACGTCGGCAAAGGCTACATCGTATAGGTCCTCGTCGGCATGATCGGACACAGCGTCAACGCTACTATCAAGAACGGACTGTAGAAAATCGCGCTCCATCTTTAGACGGCGCTTCTCCGTGTCGATGAACTTCTGAACCTCCGTCTGGAGGTCAGTAAGGAGTTGTTTCCTCTGTGGGGCGGTCAGCTTATTAACGCTGGTTCCCTCAGTTGAGGCAGCCATAATCAGCCCCCCTAGCTAAGAAGCGCGTAAGCACCTAGTCCGGCGGCGGCTGGGAGTGCGATATCCTTGGCCTTCTGCATCATCTTCTGCTTCTGACGCCAGTTTGCAAGGAGCTTGCCTCCGCTCGCTAACGCAGCCCCTGTAAGACCAGTCTCAGCAGCAAACGGGGCCATCTCACCAGCATACGCTTTCAGATATCCCATTGGGTCGGATTTTAACGTAGCCCCGCCACGTACAAGATCCCCCTCCGATTTGATGAAGTCTCGGACTCTAAGAGAGCGCTTCTGGGCCCCGGTAAGGATCGCTCCCGGATCGGCCGCTCTTAGTGCCGCCGCCTCTCCACCGGCGTGCCATGCGGCTTGAGACTTGGCGGGATCTCTCGCAAGACTGTGAAGCCACTTGGCTCGTCCGCCGAGGCCAGCAAGGCCGCCAAGAAGGCCGCCACCCACAGCGGCGGTACCAACACCCTTGGTAGCAGAGCCAAAGAGCCCGCCCAGGATATTGGCGTTCTTCTCAAGGTGATAGTCGTAAAGCTGTTCAGATGCAGATCTGAGGCCCAGGGCGAAGATGTTCACACTTGCGCCCTTCTCTGTCTCGGAGGCCTGCGGAATCGGCCCTCCTCCCATCTGCTGCTGCTGCTGCTGTGGGCCACCAGCCATGGGCTG
>Ga0114996_10000760_pt1 | contig 44810 bp, 37 predicted proteins | sample ArcticOcean_MG_C_4_FD_87039 | JGI IMG/M metagenome (GOLD analysis project Ga0114996, IMG submission 87039) | Marine microbial communities from western Arctic Ocean - ArcticOcean_MG_CB4_134 | ecosystem: Environmental > Aquatic > Marine > Oceanic | place: Arctic Ocean: Canada Basin | collected... | reverse complement strand
ATAGAAGACAAAATATGGAAATTAAGCAGATATATACAGGTTGCCTAGCGCAAGGATCTTACTACATTAAATGCAATGGTGAAGCCGCGATTGTGGATCCGCTGAGGGAGGTGCAGCAGTACATAGATATGGCTGAGAAGGATGGGGTAAAGATTAAGTATGTTTTCGAGACGCATTTCCACGCTGACTTTGTTTCTGGGCACGTCACGCTGGCTGAGAAAACTGGAGCTGAGATCATATACGGTCCTACAGCAAAAACAGGGTTCGATTCAATTATAGCTGAAGACGGGCAAAAGTTTAAAGTGGGTAAATTAGAAATTGAGGTGCTACACACTCCTGGACATACTATGGAAAGCTCTTGTTTTTTACTTTATGATAAGCGAGGAAATCAGCACTCATTATTTTCTGGAGACACTGTGTTCTTAGGCGATGTGGGACGTCCAGATTTAGCCCAAAAGGCAGTAGATATGACTCAAGAACATCTTGCCGGAATGCTATTTGACAGTATTAGAGAGAAGATTATGCCTCTGAATGACAATGTGATTATCTACCCAGGTCACGGAGCCGGCTCTGCTTGCGGAAAGAACATGAGTAAGGAAACTGTGGGTAGCACAGAGCACGAAAAAGCAACCAACTACGCTTTAAGAGCCGATATGACTCGTGAGGAATTTGTAAGTGAAGTTTTAGACGGTTTGATGCCCCCATTAGAATATTTCGGGTTTAATGTGCAGATGAATAAAACAGGCTATACTTCAATCGAGGAAGTGATAAAAAACGGGTGTAACATGCTGAAGCCTGATGAATTTGAGAAAGCGGCTCACGCTACGCAAGCTGTATTGCTTGACGTTAGACACCAAACCGATTTCGTTCAAGGATTCGTCCCAAGATCTATATTTATAGGATTAAAAGGAGGATTTGCACCATGGGTTGGAACGCTACTTGTGGATGTAAAAACGCCTATTTTACTTATTGTCGATGAAGGACAGGAAGAAGAAGCTGTGATCCGGCTCTCCAGAGTAGGTTTTGACAACGTAATCGGAATTTTAGATGGAGGAATGAAAGGTTGGTCTGAGTCGGGAAAAGAGATAGACACAATTAAAACCATAAATGCTGAAGGGTTAGAGAAAGAAATGAATGCGGATTCTGCCTTGGCTGTTTTCGACGTAAGAAAGTCAGAGGAATTCACAGCTGAACATATCAAAGAAGCAAAGCATACAGCATTAGATTCCTTAAACGATCACTTAGATGAATACCCAACCGAGGGGGAGTTTTACATCCACTGTGCTGGTGGATATAGATCTGTGATTGCTCACTCTATTTTAAAAGCCCACGGAATTCATAACGGAATTGATGTGCTTGGGGGATATGGAGCTATCGCTAAAACGGAGATTCCCATTACTGAAAATGTTTGTCCTAGTACGTTGAAGTAATGAGCTAGCTTCCTTCACCGAGTCCCGAGTTTAATATCTCGGTTTGTATTCTGATACTTTCCTTGTGAACTTGTTCGAGTACCGAGCGTAGGAAATCTTGTTCTATCCCCATTTCTTCAGACCAAACCTTACGCGAGCTCATTATCTCCTTCCATCGAGATAGCTGAAGTACTGTAAGTCCGTTTTCCTTCTTGTATTTACCTATCGCCCTAGCAATATTCATCCTTCCGCTAAGAAGCTCAACAAGGCGCTCATCTATGGAGTCCAGCTCGATACGGAGATCCCTAAGATCTAATGTTTGGGCTTTATCTAAAGTCAAGTCCCTTATTTTTAATGAACTAATTAGAGAAATCAAATCTTTAGGAGAAAGCTGCTGCTTAGCATCGCTTAGAGCCACTTGAGGATTAATGTGAGATTCAATCATCAATCCATCCATTCCTAAATCCATAGCTTTCTGAGCTATAGACTGTATCAAATCTCGTTTACCAGAAATATGACTCGGGTCACAAAACATCTTTATATCAGGCATCTCAGACCTGAGGCCTATAGGGATCTCCCACATAGGGGCATTGCGGAATTTTTTCAACCCATAACTTGAGAAACCTCTATGCAAAGCAATTACATCTCCTTTAGTTGCACTATCAATCCTCTCAACTGCTCCTATCCAAAGCTTTAAATCAGCGTGAATAGGGTTTTTCACAAAAACAGGGAGATTCGTTCCCTTTAACGCATCGGCAATTGATTGTACTGCAAACGGACTTACTGTAGTCCTAGCACCTATCCAAACTGCATCAATTCCATTTTTTAATACCAAATCCACATGTTCAGCATTTGCGACCTCTGTCATAACAGGCAATCCATAACTTTCCTGCACATCTTTTAACCACGGGAGTCCCTTCTCTCCCACTCCCTCAAATTCATTCGGACGAGTTCTTGGCTTCCATAGTCCTGCACGGAAATAGTTCGCTGTGGATTGTAAAGCTCTAGCGGTAGACATAACCTGATCTCTAGATTCTGCACTACAGGGTCCCGATATTAAAACGGGGCGTTTTTCGAAATTCATCATCTCGAAAATGATTGTAATCTCACAAGCTCAGCATAGGCACCATTTTTAGCGATCAACTCTTCGTGACTTCCCTGCTCTGAAACTTTACCATTGTCAAGAAGAATAATCTTATCCGCTCTAGAAACGGTAGAAAGTCTGTGAGCGATGACTAAAACGGTACGATTTTCCATGGCGGCATCTAACGCCTTTTGGACTTCGTGCTCCGAAGCTGCATCTAATGAAGAAGTTGCCTCATCTAAAACCAAAATAGAAGGGTCGCGATAAAGTGCTCTAGCAAGAGCAACTCTCTGACGCTGACCACCACTTAGCTTACACCCGCTATCACCCACTGGAGTATCAAGACCTTGAGGAAATTTATCTGCAAATTCTGAAACCTGAGCAATTTCGGAGGCTCTAATAAGTCGCTCCTTATCAATATTTTCATCTCCTAATGCGATATTAGACGCAATAGAACCGTGAAATAAAATTGACTCCTGGGTAACAACGCCTAACTTTTCTCGCCAAGATCCAACAGGTATATCTCTCAAGTCTCTACCGTCGATAAAAATATTACCCTCAGAAGGATCGTCAAATCTAATTAGCAGATTAGAAAGCGTTGTCTTACCTGACCCCGAAGCACCCACAAGAGCCACAACTTCCCCTTTATTAATCTCGAGGCTTAAGTCAGAAAGTATGGGCATTTCTCCATAAGAAAAGCTAACATTATTAAACCAAATCCCCTTCTCCAAATCTAACATCTGCGCAGAACCTTCAGGCGCATCAGGAACGGGGTTAGCCACTTCTAACATTTCTTCGAGACGATCTAATGAAGCTACACCTTTATGTATCCTAAACCAACCATCACTAAACGCTCTCGCTGGTGGGATTATTTGAGAAAATATCACTAAATAACCTATAAACCAATCCCCGGTCAATCCAGTACTTCCCTCAAGGACTATTCTACCTCCATAACCTAAAAGGATAGCCATAACGCTAATTGAAATAACTTCACTTAATGGAGAGCTTAGATACTCCCTTCTATACATTTTACGCATAGCCCTAAAGTGTCGCTCATTCCTATCGCTAAACCTTTTTGAGAATAGTCTTTCAACACCGAAAGCTTTTATGATCCTCACTCCACTCAAAGTCTCTTCTAAAATATTCACCAACGAGCCAAGCTCTTCCTTTCCCTTAAGAGCTGAGTGCTTTAATTTCTTAGCGATACGGCTGATTAACACCCCGCTTACTGGAAGGAAAATCAAAGCGAAAATCGTTAATTCCCAACTCAAGGCGAATAGCGCTCCTATAGAGATGAGTACGATTAAAGGAGACTTAAATAACACCTCTATAGAACCCACAATACTAATTTCAACCTCGTTTAAATCTACAGTCAACCTACTCAACACGTCCCCCTTTCGAGAGTCCGTAAACCAACCCATGCTCATTCCTAAAACTCTAGTGTAAGTTTTATTCCTCAAATCTCTACTCACTCCTGTTCTAATTGTCGCCAAGCTATACATCGCTAAATACGACACGGCATTCTTTAAAATTGCTAGTATAATAACTGTGATACATACTATAAACAAAGCTTGACCAGTTCCAACTTCAAGAACGAAATTGTCAAACCAAGCACCAATTATACCTGGCCAATCATCAGCAGCTGGGACAAATTCCGTCTCAACTTCCGTCGCCTTACCTGCAAATAATATTCTTAAAAACGGAACCACACTTAAGAAGGAAAATAGCGATAACACAGCGCCGAAAGCGTTCAGCACACCGTTAGATACTAAATTCCATCTATAAGCTCTAAAGAACGGTAAAAGTGTGACCAGTCTATTCATCTAATCAACTAAATCCTCTGAATACCCTAAGTAAGTAGATGGTGTAATCTGCCTTAACTCCTGCTTAATGGAATCAGATACATTTAAAGCATCGATGAAAATTCTCATTGATGCAGCATCGATTTTTTCACCAGTCCTTGTGAGAGCCTTCAGTGCTTCGTATGGCTTAGGGTAGCCTTCGCGGCGTAGGATTGTTTGGACTCCTTCTGAAACAACAGCCCAATTATTTTCAAGATCTGCTTCCAATGCTGGCTTATTCAAAACCAATTTAGACAGCCCTTTCAACAGTGACTTCATCGCAATAATTCCGTGACTGAGAGGCACACCAATATTCCGTAGCACTGTCGAATCCGTCAGATCACGTTGCATTCTAGAAATAGGCAACTTCTCAGAAAAGTGTCCTAACATAGCATTAGCCATACCGAAGTTGCCTTCCGAGTTTTCGAAATCGATGGGATTAACCTTGTGTGGCATAGCAGACGAGCCGACTTCTCCCTTTACAATTTTCTGCTTGAAGTAATCCATAGACACGTAAGTCCAAACATCCTTATCCAAATCCATCATAACCGTGTGTGCCCTTCTGAGCGAATCACACCAAGCAGCTAAATGATCGTAATGTTCAATCTGCGTCGTTACCTTGCTCCTATGGAGCCCTAAATTTCCCTCTACAAACTTGGTCCCGAAAGAGGGCCAATCGATGCCCGGATACGCAACCTTGTGGGCATTAAATCCGCCAGTTGCCCCACCGAATTTCGCAGCATAGGTAGCTCCAGCAATTTGTTCTCTCTGAATCCTGAGTCTATCTTCAAATACGCGGATTTCCTTTCCTAGTGTAACCGGAGACGCAGATTGTCCGTGTGTCCTCGCAAGCATAGGAATAGACTTCCACTCGATTGCTAGACCATGTAATATCGACAGCACTTCATCTATTAGTGGTAAGTAAACATCCTCAGTCGCCCTTTTCAGCGAAAGCGGAATTGCTGTGTTATTTATGTCTTGAGATGTCAAACCGAAGTGTACGAATTCGCTCCACTCGCTCAATCCCAACTTCTCAATCTCCTCCTTAATCCAATACTCTACCGCCTTAACATCGTGGTTAGTCGTAGCTTCAAGATCTTTTATCCTCTGTGCTTTGTCCTCAGAGAAATTCTCATAAAGACCGTGCATTGCGCTTAATTTATCTTTTGGAAAAGCGGCCAGTTGCGGAAGTGGGAGCTCTACCAATTCTATAAAGTATTTTACCTCCACCTCAACTCTGTGAAGTATTAATCCAAATTCAGACAACAGCGGCGCAAGTGCTGAAGTGTGTCTTCTGTAACGACCGTCAAGTGGGGAAATAGCATTCAATTGAGAAAGCTGCATGTGAGATAGAATTTTTGTTCTAGAATTCAAAGACCAAAGATACGATTTACATACCTTAGACGTATGCAACTTCATACAATTCACAACGGGAATTTCAAGTTAGACGGCGGAGCGATGTTCGGTGTAGTGCCTAAAAAGCTTTGGTCCAGAACAAATCCGCCAGACTCAAATAATTTATGCCCGTGGGCAATGCGATCTTTACTAATAGAAGATGGTGACCGCTTGGTGCTTATCGACTGCGGGTTAGGCGACAAACAGAGTGAGAAGTTTTTCGGACATTATCACCCTCACGGTGACGATTCTTTAGAAAAATCTCTAGCTAAAACTGGATTCTCTCGCGACGATATTACCGATGTCTTTCTTACTCACCTACATTTCGACCATGTTGGTGGAGCTGTAGAGTGGAACGACTCTCGAAGCGGATACAGGCCCTCGTTTAAGAACGCAATATATTGGAGTAACTCTCGCCATTGGAAATGGGCCACCGAGCCTAACCCACGTGAGAGAGCTAGCTTCCTGAACGAAAACATTATGCCTCTTCATGAATCTGGGCAACTACAATTTGTAGACGCTGCAGAGGATGACCTTCGCATCTCAACTGGATTAGGCTTCGAAGCTTTCGTTGTGAACGGTCACACAGACGCTCAGATGTGCCCCATCATCACCATGGGCGACAAGACCCTCGTATTTATGGCTGATCTCCTCCCCTCTGTCGGGCACATTCCACTTCCGTATGTAATGGGGTACGACACTAGACCGCTACTAACTTTAGAGGAGCGAGGGCGAATATTCAAAGAGGCCGCTGACAATGGATATCATCTCTTCTTAGAACACGATGCAGCGAACGAGGTTTGTACTTTACTTCAGACTGAGAAAGGACCCAGACTTGACAAAGTGATGAAGTTGGGTGAGGTTTTTAGCAGATGATTATTTTACACCGTTCGCTATTTTCTTAACGAGAGTAGGCCCTTCGTAAATCATTCCGGAATATATTTGGACTAAGGAGGCGCCTGCATCGAGTTTTTCTTGAGCAGACTCGACCGAGTCTATTCCACCGACTCCAATAATGGGGAAGGCTCCGCCAGATTTTTCGTGGACGTATCTAATTACTTCAGTTGATCTGTGACGTGCTGGTGCACCTGATATTCCACCAGAACCAAGAGCATCAACTGAAGCTAAATTTGTAAAAAGACTTTCACGACTAACAGTAGTATTAGTAGCGATAAGACCATCTACACCTTCCTCAATTATTATTGATACAACGTCATCCAGTTGACTGTCTGTCAAATCTGGAGCTATTTTGAGGAAGACAGGGCGGGGCGATGCTTTAGTTAAGTTGAGTTTAACGACAGCACGTATTAATGCGGCAAGAGGTTTGCGATTTTGAAGTTCGCGTAGACCAGGGGTGTTAGGAGAACTGACATTGATTGTGAAGTAGTCTACATAAAGATGAAGAGACTCAAAACACTTGAGATAGTCGGAGGTGGCATTTTCGTTTGATGTGATTTTATTACGGCCTATGTTACCTCCAACTATGAGATTAGATGGACGGCGCTTAAGTCTTGATACAGCATCCTTTACTCCTACGTTATTAAAGCCCATTCGATTTAATAGAGCTGAATCTTTAGGAAGGCGAAATAGACGAGGCGTAGGATTACCCGATTGTGGCAAGGGTGTTAGAGTTCCTATCTCTACATGTCCAAATCCCAACACTTGTAATTCCTTGAGCCAAAGTGCGTCTTTATCAAACCCAGCAGCAAGACCTACAACGTTTGGAAACTCAATTCCACAAATATTCACACGCTTGCAAGAATCGTCTGACTTAAAGCATTGCTTTAAGACCCATGCAACACCAGGAATGCAAATTGCAAAACTCAACATAGCCATTGAAAAATAGTGAGCCTTCTCCGGAGTTAGCATGAATAACAAGGGTTTCAGGATGTTTTTATACATGATGCGAAGGTAAGAAGAAGAAGAAGGTTTACGGTAAATTGTGGATAACCCTGTTAATAGCGCACATAAAAAAGTTCTAACATGGCTTGTTAGTCTGGTTTAACTTTGAGTCCCAAGGATGAAGAACCTCGGACTACTCAACTGGCTATCTAAGCGAAAACTCACCGACGAAAAGGTGGCAAACATCTTCGTGAATACATCTTTAGAGATAGTTGAAGAAGGTTGGCCTAAAATAGTAGAGCTTATGAACGCCTCACCTGAGTTTGAAAAACCCCCCGAACTTGACCCTAAGGATTACGGGAGATTTTTGATGATCGTTGTCTCTGCAAATTTAAGTTTAGTGCCTAAACACTTTGAACCAGGAGTGGATAGAGCTATAATCAAAAGATGTTGCGCTAAGTTCGGCAGAGTTCTAGGTGTGCCTAAAGAAGATTTCGCTAAGAAAGTAAAGGAGTTTAAGGCTTTTATGAAGAAAGTTAATCATCCTTCAACAAATTCTGTTACAGCAATGACTAAGGCGGTATTTTATAAATATCACTTAATTGAATCCCAAGATGAATACTTTAGAGATATGAACGTTCCAAACCCGATTGTTATGGCGGGATTAAGAGATGTTGTAACTACTTTTTATTGGGATTGGGATGAAGTGATTTGCGACAATTACAAAGTTGTAATTACTCAAGACGATGTTAAAGATTCAAATCAAGAAGAGATCTTAGCTTAAACGATCTAAATCTCGAGCGATATCTTTTTCTTTTAAAGTCGCACGTTTATCATGCATTTTCTTACCCTTTGCAATCCTAAATTTAAGTTTTGCATAACCTGATTTTGAGATAAAAAGGAGTGTTGGAACAAGTGTTATCCCCACATTTTTCAGCTTCTTATCCAGCTTTTTAATCTCCTTCTTTTGAAGGAGTAGTTTTCTAGGTCGACGTGGAGATTGAATCACATATCCGGCATTAGGATATTCTGAGATATACATATTGAAAACGTATAGCTCACCATTATCGAATCGACAATACGACTCTCCTATCGAAGCTTTAGAGGCTCGAATTGACTTTATCTCGCTCCCATTTAATTGTATACCCGCAGTAAACTCATCTTCTAGGAAGTAAGTAAAGGAAGCTTTTTTATTTTTAATCTCTAGAGCCACGATGCGAAGGTAGTGAGGATAAAGTTTTGTGTGCTATGAAAAATGTTCGACCTTGCGACGATGGATTTAGAGGAGATTAATAAAAGATTATTAGATATTCCAAAGGTCGAACTGCATTGTCATTTAGAACTTGCATTTAGACCTTCAACTATGAGAGAGTGGGCTATTGAAGACGGTATTGAGGTAGAATCCGACGAGGATTTCGAGAGAGAGTTTTTAATATTAGAACCTATGGATGATCTTCCTTCGGTGCTGAATAAATTTCTTCAGACCCGTGATAGATTGTCTTCACTTGTAAGGATAGAGAGGCTGGCATTTGAAGCGTGTGAGGATATGTATCTGAAGAGCAATGTGAGGCTGCTCGAGCTTAGGTATGCCCCGAGCTTCACACTAGAGGTTTTCCCAGAGCTTGGAGCCGAAGGGTTGCACGAGGCTATAATGAGGGGTTGCGAAAGGGCGGAGATGATGTATCCTATGGCTGTGGGACTTATTTGTTTACTGCAAAGGATTAAGACACATAAGGAGAACATGTATTGGTGCGATTTTGCAATAGAGCACAAAGGTGAGTTTTTAGCTCTCGATCTTGCAGACGATGAAGTAGGATATCCTCCGGAGCCATTTGCACCTATTTTCGACAAGGCGAAGGCGGCAGGTCTCGGAGTTACAATTCATGCCGGGGAACCAAATTTGCCGCAATCGGCGCAGAACATTATTACCTGCATAGACCTTCTTCATGCTGACAGGATAGGTCACGGAGTACAAGCTATACACTACGAAAAAGTAATCAAACGGCTTGTAGATGAAAAGATCCCTCTTGAGCTTTGCCCTACAAGCAACTGGCTGACTCAGGCTGTACCTAATTTAGCGGCTCATCCTTTAAAAAAACTCATGGAGATGGGGGTCAGGACTACTATAAATAGTGATGATCCAGGAGCGATGGGAATCGACCTGATGGATGAGTATCACATCGCGCATAATATTTTAGGGATGTCTTTCGATCAAATGAACCAGTGTAACACTTGGGCGGCTGAAGCATCATACATACCAGAAGCTAAAAAGATGAAGGTTTGGTCTAATAAATAAAGTAAAATGAAAAAAATATTTCTAGTTAGCGTGGTTTTATCGCTTACTACTTTCTCTGAAACACGAGCCCAAACCCAGACTGTTGGAAACTTCACAAACTCTTCTCAAGCATTTGAGGGTTACAACTTGATAGCCCCACAATCTTCGTTTAACACCTACCTTATAGACAACTGTGGAAGAGTCGTTAATGAGTGGGGAAGTGATTATAGAATAGGGCTTTCAGCTTACATACTCGATGACGGCAGCTTACTTAGAACCGCTCAACTTGGCTCCAATGCTACCCCCTCATTTTCTGGAGGGGGGACAGGAGGAAGAATAGAAATATTTAATTGGGAAGGGGATTTAACATGGTCATTTGTTTGGGCTGACACATCCCAACACCAGCATCACGATATTGAAATGATGCCCAACGGTAACATTCTGATTCTTGCCTGGGAAAGCCACTCTTACGAGGAGGCTCTATCCTTAGGTAAAACACCGAACACAGAAGGGAATTCAGTTTGGTGTACCCAAGTAACTGAAATAATACCTTATGGTGAAAATGGAGGAGAAGTTATTTGGCAATGGAGCGCATGGGATCATCTCGTGCAAAACACAGACAGTTTGCTACCTAATTTCTCAGCCTCGATTTCAGATGCACCTCGAAAATTCAACATCAACTATACAACTCAGGGGCAAAACGCTCTTAACGAAGACTGGATGCATTGCAATGCTATTGATTACAATTCTTCTTTAGACCAAATCTTAATTAGTTCTGCCAAGTTCAACGAGATCTTCATTATTCCTCACCATTTATCTACACAAGAAACGGCTACCACTTCTGGCGATTTACTTTGGCGTTATGGCAACCCCCAAACTTATGGAAGAGGAACGATCGAGGACAGAAAACTGTTCTTTCAACACGATTGTCATTGGATTGACGATACCGAAGGTGGCAGTGGTCAGTCTAGCAGAATTCTCGTGTTTAATAATGGGAGAAATAGACCCGAGGGAAATCTAAGTTCTGTAGATGAGATAGAGACTCCCTTCCTACAAAACGGAACGTACCCTCTTGAAGATATCACCTCTCCCTTCTTACCAGAAACATATTCGTGGAGATACCCCGAAGCTGCCGAGCTTGATGAACTTTTTTACGCCCAGCAAATTTCGGGTGCTTCACGCCTTCCTAACGGAAACACTCTGATTTGCAACGGCCCGGCCGGCTACGGGTTTGAGGTTACACCAGATGAGGAGATAGTTTGGGAATACATTAATCCCGTTACAGCCTTTGGGGCAACAACACAAGGGAGCGATGCTGGTAACAACGCAGTATTCCGCATCCCGAGATACTCTATGGACTTCCCAGGTTTTATCGGGAGGGATATGACCCCGGGGGATGTGATTGAACTAGATAGCTGGATAGACAATTGCACCAGTGATATCAGTGTTGTCGAATTAACAGAAATCGCGGCCTACCCTAATCCTTTCACAGATGTAGTGCGAGTGAGATTTGAAGATAACGGTGATTGGTTTATTCACACCCTTGAAGGGAAACTCATAGAAAAAGGCTCATCAGAGAAAGGAGATATGCTTGAACTTGGAGCTGATTTAAATGAAGGCTGCTATATCTTGCGGTTTGAAAATGGAAACAATACTGTGATTAAAACCCTAATTAAGATTTGAAAAAATGAAACTACAATACCTCACTGGATTCATATTATCAATGCTGGCAACAACTGCATTTGCACAGGATAATACAATTGGAACTATTATTTATAACGAGGAAGCAACTGATGGTGGATTCAACTTGATTTATCCACACAATCAACCTGATGCATTCCTATTAGATATGTGTGGAAATGTAGTTCATAAATGGGAGAATGCCGATTCTCTAAGACCCGCAAATGTGATTTATATTCTTGAAAACAGTGATGTGATAACAACATACCGCCCTGCGGATTTTAGTGAAGATGCTATTTGGGCAGGTGGTGGTGGTGCTACAATTGAACGCAGAACGTGGGACAACGAGGCTATCTGGTCATTTACTCGCAATGATGCCGAGTACCGCTTGCATCACGATATTCAGCCAATGGCAGATGGCAACGTTCTTGTCACAGCTTGGGAACAGCGAGATTCACTAGAGTGCATAGAAGCTGGACGTAATCCTGAAAACTTAACAGGTGCAGGTATGTGGTCAGAAGTTGTTTGGGTAATAGCGCCAGGTGATGATGGATTGGGAGAAATTGTTTGGGAATGGGCTGTTTGGGATCATTTGGTTCAGGATTTAGACTCCACAAAGTCTAACTATGGAATCATTGCAGAGAACATCAATAAAATCGACATCAATTTCGGTTCTGAACTAAATGCAGCTGCTGACTGGTTACACATTAATGCTATTGATTTCGATGAGTATAGCCAACACATTATGTTGAGCGTGCCTACATTCAATGAAATTTGGGTGGTCGATTATGGCAACACAACTCCTGGGGAATTAAAATGGCGCTGGGGAAATCCTATGGCATACGACAGAGGTGACAGTACAGATATTAAGCTAGGCTTCCAACATCACACTCACTGGCTCGATCTTGCTTTAAGCACTAACAGTGGTGATTACGGAAAAGTTGGAGTTTTTAATAATCGAGTTCAAGGAGATACGAGTGAATACAGCTCTGTTCACACTCTTCTCCCTATATACGACGAATATGAAAATGAATACATGGTTGATCTCGAAACAGGAACTTATCTGCCAACTGATTTCGATTGGACATTTGAATCACCCGATCCCAATACGATATACTCTAACATAGTTTCTTCATTCCAACGATTAGAGAATGGGAATAGTCTTATTTGTTCTGGGAGAACAGGAGATTCGAGAGAGTATACTCAGGGAGGGGAGCTTATTTGGCATTACAAAACTCCATTTTTAAACCAGGCGGGAATGGCGTCTCCACAAAGTCAGGGAACAGTACTTACCCAGATGCAAAACCTCACATTTAGAGCTAGTCGCTATCCAGCTGACTACCCCGCATTTGACGGCATGGATTTCGTGACCGGCTTACCTATTGAGTTAAATCCAATAATGTTAGCATCGTGTCAATCAGGTTGTGATCTTACACTTTCAATCGACTCTATTTCTTTCGATACTCTTGGAATTGCGACAGTGATAGTTGTAGCAGAAGGTTCGAGCCAAATAAACATCATCGAATGGATGTCATTAGCTGACAGCACTATACTTCCTTTCTCTCAAGAACTCACATTCACAACATCTGAGGCTGGTGACTTCATGATAACTGTAACAGACCTCATGGGCTGTACTTATTCACTAGTGGTATCGGTGATATTTGACGGATTAGAGGGTGTGGGAAGCCCTACACCTCTTACATTTGGATTGTACCCTAACCCTTCAAACGGGTTAGTGAATATTTCATTTTCTAAGGCAATACACCAAGCTGATATAAATGTTATAGATATGCAAGGAAGAATTGTTTTCTCACTCAATAACACTTCTTCATTAGGTGAAGCTTTAGACCTCAATCATTTAAATTCTGGAACCTACTTTGTGTCTATCTCTTCCGATGAAGGGTTTGCAATTACTAAAATATTAATACAAAAATAATATAATCTAATACCCAGTCGATGACTCAATCAATCCTAGTAGAAAATGACGGAGCTGTTAGAATAATAACTCTAAATCGCCCTAAAGCTTTTAATAGTTTTGATATGGAAATGGGCAGAGCATTTCAAAAGGAACTTGACGTTGCAGCATCGGATGAAAGTGTACGTTGCATCGTGATCACTGGCAACGGAATGGCATTCAGTGCTGGGCAAGACCTAAAAGAAATTACAGCTCCCGACGCACCTAACTTTAAAGTTATTGTAGAAGAGACATACAACACAAGCATTAGAAAAATGTGCTCTATGAGAAAGCCTATTGTTGCAGCAGTTAATGGAGTTGCGGCAGGTGCTGGTGCTAACATCGCTCTCGCTTGTGATTTAACAATTGCAAAAGAAAGCGCATCGTTTATTCAGGCTTTTTCTAAAATAGGACTTATACCTGACAGTGGTGGAACTTGGTGGTTACCAAGACTTGTGGGCATGCAAAGAGCTAAAGCACTTGCTTTTTTCGGAGACAAGTTATCCGCGAAAGATGCTGAAAACATGGGGCTCATTTATAAAGCTGTAAGGGACGAGGATTTTGAAAATGTAGTTTCTGAAACTGCCAGACGGCTATCTAAAATGCCTACATATGCTTTAGGGCTCACAAAAGCTGCATTTCACGAAGGAATGTCTAGCAATTTAGAAGAACAACTAGCCAGAGAATTAGACTACCAATTTCGTGCTGCAGAATCAGATGATTATGCAGAAGGTGTAGCATCATTTTTAGAAAAACGAACTCCCAACTTCCAGGGTAAATGAGTGTTTGGGTTAAAATAAACGATAGATTACCTGAAAACAATCAGAGGGTACTTGCTTTTATCCCTAAAAACAAAGTCTTCCTTCCAGGTATGCAATTGGATTTTGAAATTAGAGAAGTTGTCGTTCTACATTTTCGAGAAAATTTCTATGCAGAAAATGCTGATAAAAAGGAGAAGTATGGAGTTCATTTTTGGTCTGGAGAAGGAAATAGCAATCACTTCTTTCAAGACGTAACACATTGGAAAACTATACCTGACGGGCCGCAAAAAACGTAACTGCAACTATGGCTGCCGTTTCTGCTCGGAGTCGCATATCGCCTAAAGTAATTTCTTTAGCACCTGAATTAAGCATTTCTTGGACCTCTTCAGATGTGAAATCTCCTTCAGGACCAATAGCTATACAAGTAGATTCACCAGGAACAAGAGCTTTTAAAACATGTGTTTTTTTACTTAAAGAAACAGCATCCATGCAGTGAGCTACGAAGAAGTTCTTCGCTAAGTGTGGTGAGTCTGATATTTGACTAACAGCATCAATTAAGGCCATCGCAGGCTTTAATTCAGGAAGCCAAGTTCTCTTACTTTGCTTCATTGCAGAAATAAGAACCTTATTCCACCTATCGAACTTTTCAATCTTGCTCTCAGACCTAGCGGTAAATACAGGATAAATTCTTTCAACTCCGATTTCAGTTGCTTTTTCTAAAAACCACTCAAAACGATCAGTCTTTTTAGTAGGGGCAACAATCATAGTAAGGCCAAGTTGAGGAAGTGACTCTCGCGAAATCTCTCCTACTTCCATCACGCAAGAACGATTATCTAAGTCAATTATAACGCCCTCGGCAGACCCACCTTTACCGTCCATTAAGGCATAGGAAAATCCTATTTTAGCTCGAAGGACTTTTACAGCGTGACGCGTTTCTTCTTCAGGAAGATGCAGAATACCCTCTTTTAAATTTGGAATAAAAAGAGAGCGCATTACTCTGAATATTAGGCCTTTAAAGCAGCTGCTTCTAATACTCGAGGCCCACCTGAACGCATTGCATCAGTTGCTGTGTTTTCGAACTTTGAGAAGTTATCTACAAATCGACGAGCGAGGCCAGCTGCAACTTTATCGAACTCCACTTTATCAGACCATGTTTCACGTGGGCTGAGCAATTCTGTAGGAACGCCTGGGCAAGAAGTAGGGACATTAAGATTAAATACTGTGTCTTTACGCATCTCCACAGAATGAAGTTCACCATTAAGAGCTGCAGTAATCATTGCACGTGTGTAGCTAAGTTTTATCCTAGACCCAACACCGTAACCACCTCCTGACCAACCAGTATTTACTAACCACATTCTAACCCCATGCTTTTCTATGCGTTCGCTGAGCATTTTTGCATAATCGGTAGGTGCTAGTGGAAGGAAAGGCGCTCCGAAACAAGCTGAAAAAGTTGTTTGCGGCTCCACCACTCCAGCCTCAGTACCGGCAACCTTAGCTGTATACCCACTAATAAAGTGAAACATTACACCATTTGCGTCAAGCTTACTTATAGGAGGTAAAACTCCGAAAGCATCGCATGTTAGAAAGAATACATCTGTTGGATGACCTCCCATACCGCTTTCTATAGCTCCATCTATATGATCCACTGGGTAAGAAACACGTGTGTTAGGCGTAATTGTATCATCCTCGTAATCAGGAGTAACTCCATCTTCTTTAAAACCTATATTCTCTAATAAAGCTCCATATTTGATAGCGTTAAAAATCTGCGGTTCAGTTTCAACCCTAAGATCAATGGTCTTGGCATAACAACCGCCTTCCATATTGAAAATACCATCGTTAGTCCAACCGTGCTCATCGTCTCCTATCAAGCTGCGTAATGGATCTGAACTAAGTGTCGTTTTACCTGTACCACTTAAGCCGAAGAAAACTGCAACATCCCCATCAGCGCTCATATTTGAAGAACAGTGCATAGGAAGTACATTGTGTACCTCAGGTAACTCAAAGTTCATAACTGAAAACATACCCTTCTTTATCTCACCTGTATAGCCACTTCCAGCAATCAGAATAATTTTTCGAGTGAAATCGATTGCGCTTACATTTCCTTGACGACATCCATGACGCTTAGGGTATGCTTGATATCCTGGTGCACATACAATATGCCACGCAGGGTCTGCAAACTTAAGATTCTCAGCATCTAATCTTAGGAACATATTATGTACAAACAGGTTAGACCAAGCTTTCTCAGTAACCACCCTCACGTTAATACGTGTACTGGGGTCAGCTCCTACAGCAGCGTCTCTAACAAAAACGCTCTTACCTCCCATATAATCTTGAACATCTGCAAGCAAAGTTCCAAAATCATCTGGAGACATTTTCTGATTAATTTCACCCCAATCAACTCTCGAGCTAGTTTTAACGTCATCAACGATAAACCTGTCTTTGGGGGAACGCCCCGTAAACTCACCAGTCGTAATTGACAGAGCTCCAGTATCCGTTAGGATTCCTTCACCTCGCAGCAGAGTTTGTAGAATAAGGTTTGAGGGGGGAAGATTCCAGTGAGCGCTTGCTACATCTTCTAATCCAATAGCTTCTAACGATGCCCTATTAGGACAATTGCCGATATGCTTCATGTTTGTTCGAGGAATTAAGACATTAATATTCCTAGTGCAAATATAGACATTCAAGATGCGTTTCTTCACATTTTTGTTTACATCCTATCAATGACTATTTATATTTACACCATGACAAAGACTACTCTAACGCTTTTTTCATTAGCTCTTGTGCTAATATTCTCGTGTAATACTTCCGATTCGCCTAACACTGACGATTCTTTGGACCAAACTTCAACACCGTCCTCTCCTAAGAAAGAAAAACCCGAAAGTCTAAATAATTTAACGGAAAAGGAAAAACAAGGAATGAGGCTTCTAAAGCGTCGACAAGAAGCTGCAAAAGAAGCTTTAGCTGTGAAAGAAAAGAATATGACCAGTCCTTATAAATACCTAACTACTACGGACGAATACCCTATATTCACTTCGCTAATGTCTCGATCAATTCTCTCAAAACATATTCATAGCGCCGGTGTCACTGTACTCGCTCCAGTAGATAAAGCTTTCGATGACTATCCATATTATAAAGAATTACTTTTGCCTATAAACAAAGAAGAATTAGACAACTTCATCGCTTACCATATTATCGATACACCTCTAGAGTACAAGGAATTCTCTGTTGGAGATAGTTGGAGAGTTCACGCAGGACTCCTCCTTTCTCTCACAAAAAAAGGGGGGATTAATTTCAACGGTGCTCACGTTAGATCAGGAAGTGTAGACACAGACCACGGAATGATTATAGGTATGGATGATCTTGTTTTCTACCCTAAGCTAAGTCACTGACTCAAATGTCAAAACCACATTTACTACTCCCTGTCTTTTCAATATTAATATCTACATTTGCTTTTATTAACTCATCTTTTGCACAATGGTCGCATGATTTTAATGAGGGGGTAATTCCAGTAATCACAGATGGTGATACTTTAAGTAACCCTTGGGTTGGTGGATTAACTGCTCCACAGTGGTCGCCGATAGATTTTGACTTCGACGGAGATGAAGATCTCTTCGCTTTTGACAGAGACGGTTCTCGTCTTCTTGCGTTCGAGCGAACTGATGAGGGGTGGAAATATCGTCCGAAGTGGGTCTTAGGTTGGCCAGAACTGGTAGACTGGTGTCTCCTAAGAGATTTCGATTGCGATGGGCGGCCTGATATTTTTACAAGCCACCAAAACGGCATATATGTATATAGAAACAACACCGAAAATCCACTAGATCCACAATTCTCACCAGTAGCAACACCTCTCCTTGCCTCTTACGACTTCGGGGCTGGTCCAGATATGCTACCCGTAGTTTGTCTCGGTATTGACATCCCCGCAATACTCGATCACGATGGAGATGGAGACATTGACATAATAACTTTTACCGAAACCTCTAGCACTCTATATCGCTTCCAGGGATCAGTAGAATGCGGGCTCCAAATGGAATGTACTAATAGATGTTATGGTATGCTAGCAGAAGCATCTGAAAACAATGCGTTGTTTATTGGAGATAGCTTTGATTGTGGATTTAACGTATCAGATCCACGTCAACAGCAGGGACCTCTTCATGCAGGAGGGTCTTTAACTAGTCTTCAACTCGACAACGAAGGTCCTCTCGACTTATTAATAGGAGATGTGTCATTCCCTAATTCCATTGCTGTCTTAATGGAAGATGCCGTAGATGGTCAGGATAGTGCAATTTCCGTGGACTACTCTTTCCCTCTTCTTACTGGCGGTGTTGAAGCACTAAATTGCCAAAGATTCCCATCTGCATATCATATAGATGTAGATAATGACGGTGTAAGAGATCTACTTTTCAGCCCCAACACCTATCTGGAGACGGATGATGATGCAAGTGTGCACTTTTTGAAAAACACTGGAGAAGACCTTGATCCTGTTTGGTCTTACATACAAAACGACTTCATACAGGAAGGCATGATAGACCTCGGAAGAGGCGCCTATCCTGTACTCATAGACTTGGACGGCGATTCCCTAATCGATTTAGTAATAGCTAATAAGGAGACGTACAACGGGGTAGGTGATACGCCCACCACCATTCTTTTATTCCGCAATTCAGGAACCCAAACTCAGCCAGTTTTCACATACACTTCAACTGTTGACGTGAGTACTTACGGTATTGAAAGCGTGTTTCCAGCTTTAGGAGATATTGATGGCGATGGGGACATTGACCTTATTGTAGGTGACGAACTCGGAAGGCTACATAGATTTGACAACACAGCAGAAATAGGTGCTTGGCCTTTCTTTACAGTAACTGAGCTTTCTGTTTCGGACAATTCAGGGGAGGTTATCGACGTTGGTCAGTTCGCAGCACCTCAACTCATTGACATAGATTCCGACGGGTTACTCGACCTTGTTGTTGGTGAAAAAAATGGAACTCTAACTTTATACCTAAACTGTGGAGACGTTGATACATTGGAGTTATGCAAGGTTGTAAGTGATGCTTTTGGGGATAATTGGGGAGATATTCACGTAACGAACATACTAGGTATTAACGGATATAGCACACCCGCCCTTTATGAAGACGACCTGGGAATTCACGTACTTATCACTAATGAAACGGGTACTGTTCAGTCCTTCGGATTTGTGTCGTCTGATTTCGAAACTGCTTTAGAAGAGTCTAACTCTGAGGTTCTCGCTAACGGACTTGGAGGGCGGGGATTCCGAGCTAGCGCTGCTTTTGCCGACCTGAATAACGACTCAATTGTAGATTGCCTCTTAGGAATTCAAAACGGCGGATTGATTTGTTATTACTCATCGGACTCAACAACATCTGGTGTAGTCTCGCCTTCTGAGCTAGGCCTCGAAACTTCGATAACCATTTTCCCCAACCCTGGAAACACTATATTAAATTGGATGATTACTTCTCACCATACGCTTGAGCCAATAATTATTGAGGTTCGCAATCAGTTGGGAGCTTTAGTTTACAGTAGCTCTGCTACATTAAATGGAAATATCCATACTGACACTTGGTCTAATGGTGTGTACATCATCTCTATAAGAAATATAGGCGTGAAGAAGGGAGGCCTGATAGGACCTCCCGTTCGTTGGATAAAATTAGATTAATCTAATTTAAGAATTCATTCCGTCGAGGATAGCTTTTACTTCACGTACAGCAGTTGCACTTTGTGAAAGTAAATCCATTTCTTCTTTGTTAAGTTCTAGCTCTATAACTTTTTCAATTCCGTTTTTCCCCAAGATAACTGGAACTCCTAAGTACATGTCCGATATTCCGTACTCACCTTGCATCCACACACAAGCTGGAAAAACACGCCTTTGGTCTTTAATAATAGCCTCAACCATCTGAGCCGCAGCAGCTCCAGGAGCATACCAAGCAGATGTACCGAGGAGGTTCACGATTTCACCACCGCCTTTCTTAGTGCGGTTGACAATAGACTCAAGCTTATCATCAGAAATCATCTCAGTTACAGGGATACCACCAACAGTTGTGTAACGTGGAAGAGGAACCATCGTGTCGCCGTGACCACCCATAAGTACAGCTTGGATATCCTTAGGGCTAACGTTGAGTTCCTCAGCTAAGAAAGAACGATAACGAGCTGTATCAAGGATGCCAGCCATTCCGATAACCTTAGTAGAATCTACTCCAGCGGTTAGATATGCACAGTATGTCATTACATCTAACGGGTTAGACACAATGATGAGAATTGTATCTGGGCTGTGAACCATAATCTGTTCGGTTACAGATTTAACTATTCCTGCGTTAGTAGCGATTAAATCATCGCGGCTCATTCCCGGCTTACGCGGAAGACCAGAAGTAATAACAACTACATCAGACCCAGCGGTCTTCGTGTAATCATTAGTTGAACCAACAGTACGAGTGTCGTACAGGTTAATTGGAGAAGTCTCCCATATATCAAGGGCCTTACCTTCGGCAAAGCCTTCTTTAATATCGAGTAATACTACTTCGTTGCATACCTCGCGGCTTGCGAGAACATTTGCACAAGTGGCGCCTACATTTCCGGCACCAACAACAGTTACTTTCATAAGAAGTTATTTTGGTTGGGGGTGCAAAAGTACAGCCCTAAGGACGGCTGCAAAAACAAAAGAGTACCTACTTTCGTTGTATTGAATAAATATCATGAAAGTCAAATATCTTACCCCAGCCTTTTTAATAACTTTATTTTTAATCTGCTCACCCATCTACGCACAGAAGAGCGGACTTACTACCGCAAAAGAGTCTTGGCCAGCCGGTCAAGCTGGTGAAGATTACAATGTAAATGATTCAAACGGTGAGAAAGATGGCTCTTGGATTCGTGTGTACCCTGACGGGGCTTTATACTACACCGGTGCATTCAACCATGGAACTCCTGAAGGTGAGATCTTGTATTTCTATGAATCAGGTTCATTAATGTCTAAACTTGTGCACCCATATTTAGACTCATCTACCAATACTTCAGAATTAATAACAGCAATACATTATCGCGAAAACTCATCTGTACAAGCTTCAGGTTTTTATATTTCTGTTGTTGAAGAAGTAAAACCGTTAAGAGAAGGAAGCTGGGGGTTTTATGATGATGGTTCTAAGCAGGTGAAAATGGAAACTTACTCATATGGCTTACTTGATGGCCCCTATTGGGTCAAAGGGAAAAAAGGACAACTAGTCGAAGAAGGAGAGTACTCTAAAGACAAATTAAACGGTGAAAAGATCACATACTTTGACAACGGAATTGTAAGACAAAAAATCAATTACATAAACGGCAAATTAGAAGGAAGTTTTGCTGTTAACTACAACAATGGATACCCTAAAATAGAGGGTAAATATTTCGAAGGTGTGGAAACTGATAATTGGAAAACGTATACAGATAATGGCGAGCTAGAACTTCTTATTCAATACTCTAATGGTAAGCGTATTAAAGAAACAAGAGTAAACGGAACTTTTGAAGAGACTTATCCAGATGGCAGGTCTAAGAGTGAATATACATATAGGAATAAACTATTGGATGGACCATTTCGGGTTTGGTATGACCAGGGGAAATATGTCATCGAAGATTTCACAGATTCAGAAACAAATGAAATATTACAACGACAAGTATTAAAGGGAACTCAAGTATCCAGTGAGGGAGATTATTTCGAGGGTAAATTAGATGGCCCTGTTTTTTATTACAATAAAATTGGTGAGCTCGAAAAAACAGTAAACTTCAGAGAGGGGAAATTAGTAAGTACAGATTAATAGCCGTACTTATCTTTCCAAAGTGACTTTAAATGAGTGCGCATAGTTTGCTCACGAGAGTTATTTCCTGGCTCGTAAATCCTTCGCCCTTCAAGACCTTCTGGCATACATTCCTGGTTGCTGTGACATTGTGGAGCATCGTGGTCATAAGCGTACCCTTCACCATATCCAAGTTTAGACATTAATGATGTTGGAGCGTTACGCAAATGAAGCGGAACAGGTAGGTCTCCAGTTTCTTGTACTAAAGATTGTGCGGCATTTATGGCCATGTATGAAGCATTGCTTTTTGCACTTGAAGCTAAATACACAACGCATTGTGATAATAAAATACGAGACTCAGGCATTCCTATGCGTTCTACAGCTTGGAAAGTTGAGGTTGCTAGGACTAACGCTGTCGGGTTAGCGTTGCCTATATCTTCCGAGGCGCTGATCAGCAATCTTCTTGCGATAAACTTAACATCCTCACCACCTTCTAACATTCTGGCGAGATAATAAATGGCAGCATTCGGGTCACTAGCTCTGATACTTTTAATAAATGCACTGATAATATCATAATGAGCTCCTCCTCCTTTATCATACCCTGTATCAGCAGAACCTATAAGATCCTTAACAGCTTGGTTTGTGACAGCGATAGGTCCAGTAGGCTTACTTTGGACAATCATCTCAAGGACATTGAGCATTCTTCTTGCATCTCCCCCACTAGCTCTCATCAAAGCATCATTCTCTACAATTGCAATCTCTCTAGAAGCGAGCATTACATCTTCCTCAATTGCCTGAGTGATTAATGATTCAAGCTCTTCTAAAGTAAGATGCTCTAGCACATAAATCTGACACCGAGATCTCAAAGCTGGAATAACCTCAAAAGAAGGATTCTCTGTCGTAGCTCCAATTAAAGTAACCCATCCTTGTTCTACTGCCCCAAGCAAGCTGTCCTGTTGTGACTTAGAGAACCTGTGTATTTCATCAATAAAAAGGATGGCCCGTCCAGAAAACATTCCACCGCTTTTTGCCCTTGCAATAACATCTCTCACCTCTTTTACTCCACTATTAATAGCTGAAAGTTGATGGAAGGGTAACTTCACTTTAGCTGCTAAAATTCTGGCTAAGGTAGTTTTGCCCACTCCGGGTGGACCCCACAGAATCATCGATGGCAAGTTCCCTGATTCGGCTGCTTTGCGCAAAACTGCGTCAGGACCTACAAGATGGGTTTGGCCTAAATAAGTTTCCAGTGTTTTAGGACGCATCCGTTCCGCTAACGGCATCCCATCTGTATGTAAATTACTCTGATTCACGAATCTAATTTACATTCAAACCTTCTCTCTTGAACTATCATTCCTTCAGGTCGAGAGTGTTTCCATCTCTTATGAGACCAAAGCCAATCAGTCGGTGCTTCTCTTATTTCTAATTCTAATTCACCTAAACATCTATCAAGCACTTCTCCTTTTTCACAATCGAGAACATGTTCTTTAACTAACCTAAAATCAACGATATACCTGCCTCTGCCTACCCGCTTAACTGCTCCATATACTACGGCGGCATTATAATCTTTAGCCCACTTTTCCACCCCGAAATAAACAGCAGTTTCAACACCTAAAAATTTTGTCCACCAAGATTTATCCGCTTTAGGAGGACTCTGATCAAACCCAAACCCTACAGTTAGAGGTGATTTTTCACTGCTTGCCATATAGTTTTCCATCCAATTCTTACACTTAGAAATTTCGACCATCTTAAGACCTAATCTTTCCCTCGAATTCCTCATCTCTTCATCTATAATGGGATCACTTAACTTTTTGTAGAGTGCCATTGTGTCAAATTTAATTTTTTGAGAAAAAGTCATAGCATACATTTCCCAACTCGCCATATGTCCACCAGCAAGAATAACAATTCTATTGTCATCATAAAGCCTATTCATCAGTTGCAATCCCTTACTTGAATACTCAACTCTATTTAGCAAGGACTTATCTGAAACAGTAAATAACTTCATCGATTCAACAGTAATATCACAAAAATTTCTGTAAAATCCTTTGGTTAATTCGCTTGCCTTTTTGTTTCCGAAAACCCTTTCAAGATTCGCTAGAACCACCTTTTTCCTATAGCCCCCAATTGACGACATAACACCTGCAATAATAGAAGACTCAAAATGAAGAAGCCACCAAGGCTGCCTCCCAAATCCTTTCATTGCCATTAATAATAATTTAGATCTCAAATGCTCCATTATTATACATTTTCAATAACAAGGCCATCAAAACCAACAAAAACGCCATCTGGGAGCTCCCTCCCTAAATCTTCATGTTTACCAATATGGTGACTCAAATGAGTTAAAAAAGTAGCTTCTGGCTTAACCCTCTCAACGACTTGTAGGACTTCATATAAAGTAAAATGACTTGGGTGCCTCTCCTTCCTTAATACGCTAATAACAAGCACCTTAATGCCCATCAACTTCTGAAAGGTATCCTCGGGTATGAAATTAACATCTGTGATATAAGCAAAGTCACCAACCCTAAATCCACAAACCTCCATATCCTCATGCATTACAGGCAATAAAATCCAATCTACACCTTCAATCACGAACCCATTTTCTTCTTCGTATTTACCTAATTTATTAATCTTTACTTTAGGCAATCCACCGTTCATTGAATCTCCGAATGCGTAGTGGAAATCTCTCTTTAATGCAATTTCCACTCCTTTATTAGCCCAAACTTCCATAACTCTCCCCTCCATTTGGTTAAAAGCCCTCACATCATCCATTCCCGCGACATGATCCTTATGCTCATGTGTGTAAACAATAGCATCTAACTTATTCACTCCTGCATTTAACATTTGCATCCTAAAATCAGGTCCAGAATCAACAGCAACATTTACCCCATTAACTTCAATAAAAATAGATGATCTTAATCTACTATCTTTTGGATCAACACTAATACAAACGTCACACTTACAGCCAATTACAGGCACGCCCTGAGAAGTCCCAGTACCCAATAGGGTTACTTTCATTAAAGGATATCCTAAATCATATTGCTTTATCACATTCACCATACAAAGGTATCCTTACCTTTGTCAACGTGGACTCAGAACGCGTAATATTATCTGCTAAGCAGAAAGCACTCAGAATAAATCTAAACCAAGATTTATATGGCACATTTGCCGAAAATGGTGCGGGACAAGAGGTTGTGCGTCAGTTTTTTAGAGCTGGAGGTGCATCTGGCACAATTGCAAAAGCCATAAGTGCTTACGACAAAGGTTTCTCAGATGCCATCTACGGTGAGGAGAAAAAAGGGCGTTACGTTTGCAGAACTCGATTAGACAAGATGCTCAAACATGAGTATCAACTCATAGAAGATCGACTCAACAAAGAAGATCACCCGAATAGACAATACTTTGCTTTTGCAAACACCGTTACCACGATAAACTTTCATAAGACGAGCCATGGACATGGATGGTTTGGTGTAAAATTTCAAACTAAGGCAGGACAACCTCCTTCAGAAGTTTTACTACATGCACGGCTAGATGAAAGCGATGTTCTTCAGCAACAAATGACTACTGGAATACTTGGTACAAATCTACTATATGGGTGTTTTTTCTTCTATAAAACCCCATTAGAACTTCTGAAATCTATCTATGACAATCTCGACAGAAGCCGAGTAGAGATTGACATGATTCAAATGAACGGGCCTGATTTTAAAAATGTCGACAACCGACTACTTTCACTGCAATTGGTGAAAAATGGAATGACAGAAGCTGTGATTTTCTCTCCTGATGGAAAAAACCTTCAGGCTGCAGATATACTATACAAGAAAAACATACTCGCTATTAGAGGGAGCTTTCGTCCTGTCACGAAAGTGAATATTGACATGATTGCTAAAGGTCTTAGCAAATTTCGCAAAGAACCGAAAGTCGATGCTGACAATATCCAAGTACTGTTCGAAATCACTTTAAATAATCTAAAATCTGATGGAGATGTTGATGAACAGGATTTCCTCGATAGAGCTGATATCCTATGTTCTATAGGGCAAACAGTACTCATTTCGAATTACAAAAAATATTACAAGCTTATAGAATTTTTCTCTCGGCACTCTAAGAAACGCATGGGTGTTATTATGGGAGCTGCAACATTGGTTGAGATTTTTGATGAAAAATACTACAGGAACTTAAACGGTGGTATTCTTGAAGCTTTCGGCATACTCTTCTCACGCGATTTAAAAATATTATTGTACCCCTGGAAAGATTCTAAGACAAAGGAACTTTGGACTTCTAAGACAACTCCAATTCACCCAAGACTCAAGCCTTTATATAATTATTTGCTTTTTAACAAGAAAATTATTGATATTGAAGATTATAATGAGGATGTTCTATCTATTTTTTCAACTGAAGCTTTAAAACGAATTAAATCTGGCGATTCAAACTGGGAGGATATGGTTCCAACATTTGTAGACCAAATTATCAAGGATAAATGTCTCTTCGGTTACTGTGGCACTAAGCCATCTATAGAAAATAACGAAGACCCTGCTGATGCTGCAGCTAGGGCAATTGAACAAGGCGCTAAGGGTTGATTGTTTTCACTCATTAACAATACAATAAAAAGGGCTTCCCAATTGGGAAGCCCTTTTTATTTAGTTTAATTATTATACTTAAGCTTATTTCTAAACAGACTCAACCGTTTCTTCAACAACCTCTGTCTTTTTGATTCCTAAAGCAATGTCGTATTCATCTTGAGATCCCACTACGAGATCTTGGAAATCCCTCGCTCCTGTACCTGCAGGTATAAGGTGTCCTACAATTACATTTTCTTTAAGTCCAAGGAGGTGATCTTGTTTACCACTAACAGCTGCTTCATTCAATACTTTAGTTGTCTCCTGGAAAGAAGCAGCAGATATAAATGATCTTGTCTGCAATGAAGCTCTAGTAATTCCCTGAAGTAGAGGTCTTGAAGTCGCAGGTATAGCATCGCGAGCTTCAACAAGAGTCATATCACGACGTTTTAACGAACCATTCTCATCACGTAGGCGACGAGCAGAGATCATCTGTCCTTCTTTTAACTCTTCACTATCTCCAGCATTAGAGATAACAACCATTCCGAAAATTTTATTATTCTCATTTAAGAAGTCAGATTTTTCAGCGTTTTGCTTTTCTAAGAATCTAGTATCTCCTGAATCTTCTATTACCACTTTTTTCATCATCTGACGAACGATAACCTCAAAGTGCTTATCATTAATCTTCACACCTTGTAAACGATATACATCTTGAATTTCATTTACGATATACTCTTGAACAGCAGTAGGGCCTTTAATATCAAGAATATCCTTAGGAGTAATTGCTCCATCAGAAAGAGGCATTCCAGCTCTAACAAAGTCATTATCCTGAACAAGAATATGTTTAGATAACGGCACCATGTACTTGTACTTATCACCAACACGTGATTCTACAATTACCTCACGGTTACCACGCTTAATCTTACCGTATGAAACTATTCCATCAACTTGAGAAACAACAGCTGGGTTAGAAGGGTTACGCGCTTCAAACAGCTCTGTAACACGAGGTAGACCACCTGTAATATCACCAGATTTACCAGCAACACGAGGTATCTTACAAAGTATTTGGCCTAATGTTGACTTCGAACCTTCTTTAACCATAATATGAGCTCCTACAGGCAAAGAATAAGTTCTTAATGTTTCACCTTTTTTATCCTGTATAAGTATAGCTGGGTTTTTCTTCTTATCCTTAGTCTCAGTAATTACAACCTCACGGAAACCGGTCTGTTCATCAAGTTCTTCACGGAAGGTAACACCTTCTTCGATATGCTCAAAATTAATTACACCAACAGCCTCACTTATAATTGCGCTATTGTATGGATCCCATTTACAAACAGATGTGTTTTTCTTAATCTTATCACCTGAATTCACAAATAGTAATGAACCATAAGGTAGAATTGTCGTAGAATACGCAACTCCTGTTTGAGGATCAACTACTTTAAACTCACTTGATCTAGAAACAATTACTGACTCAATAGCTCCATCCGCATTCTTACGTTCAACAGTTCGGAGATCTTCTATCTCAGCAACACCATCAAATTTAGTACGCAACTCATTTTCATCAGAAATTTTAGAAGCGGTACCACCAACGTGGAAAGTACGTAGAGTTAACTGAGTACCTGGCTCACCAATGGATTGTGCAGCAATTACACCAACAGCTTCTCCTTTTTGAACCAATCTTGCTGTTGCAAGGTTTCGGCCATAACATTTAGCGCAAATTCCTTTAGGAGATTCACATGTTAAAACTGATCTAACTTCAACTTCATCTACCCCTGCATCCTCAATTGCTCGAGCAATAACAGGTGTTATTTCTTCGCCTTCATTAGCAAGGAACTCACCTGTTTCAGGATGAAGAACTTCAATAGCAGGAACACGACCATCAATTCGATCAGCAATACCTTCTACAATTTCATCATTCTTTCTGAGTGTAGTAACCATAACACCTCTGAGTGTTCCACAATCTTCAATAGTAACAATAACGTCCTGAGCAACATCTACTAGACGTCTTGTCAAGTAACCCGCATCAGCCGTTTTAAGAGCTGTATCCGCAAGTCCTTTACGAGCACCGTGAGTAGAAATAAAGTATTCAAGAATTGATAATCCTTCTTTAAAATTTGATAATATTGGATTCTCAATAATATCCTGACCTCCAGTTGCAGAAGATTTCTGCGGCTTAGCCATTAAACCACGCATACCAGAAAGCTGACGAATTTGCTCTTTAGATCCACGAGCTCCAGAGTGCATCATCATGTAAATAGAGTTGAATCCTTGTTTATCTGTTTCAAGCCTATCCATAAGGATATTAGTAAGTCTAGAATTTGTGTGAGTCCAAATATCAATTATTTGATTATAGCGCTCATTATTTGTGATAAGACCCATATTATAGTTCTCCATCACTTCAGCAACTTCAGAAGTAGCTTTTGCAACTAGTTTTTCTTTCTCAGGCGGAATAATAACATCATTTAAGTTAAATGACAGTCCACCTTTAAAAGCCATGTAGAACCCTAACTCCTTAATATCATCAAGGAATTCAGCAGTTCTAGCAACTCCAACAACTTCAAGTACTCTAGCGATAATATCTCTTAAAGACTTCTTAGTTAGAAGTTCATTAATGTATCCTACTTCCTTAGGAACATGTTCATTAAATAGTACACGACCACAAGTAGTTTCAACTATAGAAGAATCACCATTAATATCAATGAAACGCATCTTGATTGATGCGTGAAGATCTAGCTTACCTTCTTGATACATAATGCTCACCTCTTCTGGAGAATAGCACATTGTTCCCTCACCTTTAACAGGCCATTCGGGAGTACTCTTACGTTCCTTAGTGATGTAGTATAATCCCAATACCATATCCTGAGAAGGGACAGTAATAGGAGCACCATTAGCAGGGTTCAAAATATTATGTGACGCAAGCATCAATAACTGAGCCTCTAAAACAGCCGCGTGACCGAGAGGTAAGTGAACCGCCATTTGGTCACCATCGAAATCGGCGTTAAACGCTGTACACGCTAAAGGGTGTAGTTGAATTGCCTTACCTTCAATTAGTTTAGGCTGGAAGGCTTGAATACCAAGTCTGTGAAGTGTCGGAGCACGATTTAATAAAACTGGATGTCCTTTTAAAACGTTTTCTAATATATCCCAAACTATAGCCTCTTTTGCATCAACGATCTTCTTTGCAGATTTAACCGTCTTAACAATTCCACGCTCAAGCATTTTGCGAATAATAAACGGCTTATATAATTCTGCCGCCATATGCTTAGGTATACCACATTCGTGCATCTTGAGTGTAGGACCAACTACAATAACAGAACGTGCAGAATAATCAACACGTTTTCCTAAAAGATTCTGACGGAAACGACCCTGCTTTCCTTTTAAGCTATCGCTTAATGACTTTAGTGGGCGATTGCTTTCAGTTTTAACAGCACTAGACTTACGACTATTATCGAAAAGACTATCAACTGCTTCTTGAAGCATACGCTTCTCATTACGGAGAATTACCTCAGGAGCTTTAATTTCAACAAGTCGCTTTAAACGATTGTTTCTAATTATGACACGACGGTAAAGGTCATTTAAATCTGAAGTTGCAAAACGACCACCATCAAGAGGAACAAGAGGACGAAGCTCAGGTGGTATTACCGGAACAACTTTAACAATCATCCACTCAGGACGATTTTCAATTCTCTTATGAGAATCTCTCATGTTTTCAACAACCTGAAGACGCTTTAAAGCCTCACTTTTGCGTTGTTGTGATGTCTCTGTGGCGGCATCATGTCTAAGTTTAAAAGACAGCTCGTCTAAATCTAGATTAGCAAGAAGGTCGTGAACTGCTTCAGCTCCCATCTTAGCAACAAACTTATTTGGATCCTTATCTTCCAGATACTGATTCTCTTTAGGTAGAGTATCAAGAACATCAAAGTACTCATCTTCTGATAAGAAATCATTAATTTGTAAATCTTCTCCTTCTGCATTTTTTGCAGTACCAGGATTAATTACAGCATAACGCTCGTAATATATAATTTGATCTAACTTCTTAGATGGTAACCCTAAAAGGTACCCTATTTTATTAGGTAAGCTTTTAAAATACCAAATATGAGCAACAGGTACCACAAGCGATATGTGACCCATTCTTTCTCTTCTGACTTTTTTCTCAGTTACCTCAACACCACAGCGATCACAAACAATACCCTTATAACGGATACGCTTATACTTACCACAGTGACATTCGAAATCCTTAACTGGGCCAAATATCTTCTCGCAAAACAATCCATCGCGTTCGGGCTTATAAGTCCTATAGTTAATTGTTTCTGGCTTGAGTACTTCACCTTCTGAGTCTTCAAGAATTTTTTCAGGCGATGATAACGATATCGTTATCGTCGAAAAATCGCCCGAATTCTGTTGGGGGTTCTTTTGTTGGAACATTTTGTTATCGATTCGGGTTATTAATCTAGCGAAATACTAAGTCCGAGTCCTTTTAGCTCGTGCATAAGTACATTAAATGATTCCGGTATTCCCGGTTTAGGCATAACATCTCCTTTTACAATAGCTTCGTATGCTTTTGCTCTTCCGAGAACATCGTCAGACTTTACAGTTAGAATCTCTTGTAAGATATTAGCAGCTCCGAACGCCTCTAGCGCCCAGACCTCCATCTCTCCAAAACGCTGACCACCAAACTGAGCTTTACCACCCAATGGTTGTTGTGTAATTAGAGAGTACGGTCCTATAGAACGTGCATGCATTTTATCATCTACCATATGGCTAAGCTTAATCATGTAAATTACACCAACAGTTGCTGGCTGATCAAATCTTTCACCTGTACCACCATCATATAGGTATGTTACTCCACATTCAGGAACTCCAGCCTTATGGGTTAGTTCTGTAATCTCATCAAGAGTAGCACCATCAAAAATAGGAGTTGAGAATTTCAATCCTAGATTCTGTCCTGCCCATCCTAAGACTGTTTCATAAATCTGTCCTAGGTTCATACGAGATGGTACACCAAGCGGATTTAAAACGATATCTACAGGAGAGCCATCATCTAAGAATGGCATATCCTCTTGACGGACTATTCTAGCAACGATACCTTTGTTACCGTGTCTACCAGCCATCTTATCACCAACTTTCAACTTACGCTTTTTCGCAACGTATATCTTAGCTAATTTGACAATACCATTAGGCAGTTCATCACCTACAGTTACTTGGAATTTCTTGCGCTTATAAGCACCTAGCAAATCATTGTACTTCATGGTGTAATTGTGCACCACTCTATTTACAAGATCACTGATCTCATTATCTCTTACCCAAGACTCAGAATTTATAATTAAGAAGTCTAAGCTCAATAGTATTTTCTGAGTAAACTTAATTCCTTTCTTTACTTGCTCTTCCTTGTAGTAATTGAAAACTCCCTGACTAACCTTTCCGGCAACAAGCTTCATAAGCTTATCAACCAAAATTTTCTTTAATATAGCCGCTTCTCTATCAAATTCTATATCAATAGTCTCGATAACTGCTTTATCTGCAGCTTTAGCTTTCCTGTCCTTTACAGCTCTACTAAATAGTTTTTTATCAATTACCACTCCTTGGCTTGAAGGAGGCATTTTTAAAGAAGCATCCTTTACATCTCCAGCTTTATCACCGAAGATAGCACGCAATAACTTCTCTTCTGGACTTGGGTCTGATTCTCCTTTAGGTGTAATCTTACCAATTAGAATATCTCCCCCCTGAACATTTGCGCCAATACGAATAAGTCCATTTTCATCAAGGTTAGCAGTTGCCTCCTCGCTTACATTTGGAATGTCATTTGTTAATTCTTCAAGACCTCTCTTTGTATCTCGAACTTCAAGAGTGTACTCGTCAACGTGTAGTGAAGTAAATACATCTTCTCTTACAACTCGTTCAGAAATAACAATGGCATCCTCAAAGTTGTATCCCTGCCAAGGCATGAATGCAACTTTCATGTTTTGCCCTAAAGCAAGCTCTCCATTTTGAGTACTATAACCTTCAACTAATATTTGACCTTTAGTAACCTTATCCCCCTTAACAACAAGCGGTCTAAGGTTCATACAAGTACCCTGGTTCGTTCTCTGGAATTTTATGAGATTATATATTTTCAAATCATCATCAAATGAAACAAGCTTATCGCTTTCATCCATTTTATGACGAATATTAATAACGTCTGAATCTACATATTCAACAAGTCCATCAGCATCAGCACGCATCAAAATTCTTGAATCTCTTGCTACTGCAGACTCAACACCTGTACCAACAATCGGTGAATCAGGAATCATTAATGGAACTGCTTGTCTCATCATATTTGATCCCATAAGAGCACGGTTAGCGTCGTCATGTTCTAAGAATGGAATCAATGAAGCGGCAATCGATGCAATCTGATTTGGTGCTACATCCATATACTCAAGCTCTTTAGGCGAGACTAACGGGAAATCACCTTGGTGTCTAGACTTTATTAATTTATCTGAGAATTTACCTGTGGAATCAATATTCGCATTCGCTTGGGCAATGATAGATTGAGCTTCATCTTCAGCAGAAAGATAAACGACATCTTCAGACGAAATTGAAGCAACACCATTAACTACCTTCCTATAAGGTGTTTCGATAAAACCTAAGCGATTCACCTTAGCATACACACACAATGAACTAATAAGACCAATGTTTGGCCCCTCAGGTGTTTCAATAGTGCAAAGACGCCCATAGTGAGTATAGTGAACATCACGAACCTCAAAACCCGCACGTTCACGAGATAGACCACCAGGCCCAAGTGCAGAAATACGACGCTTATGTGTAACCTCACTAAGTGGATTAGTCTGGTCCATAAACTGAGACAATTGATTAGTTCCGAAGAAACTATTTATCACAGAACTTAATGTCTTAGCGTTAATCAAATCCGTTGGCGTGAAAACTTCGTTATCTCTAACGTTCATACGCTCACGAATTGTTCTAGCCATACGAGCTAAGCCTACACCAAATTGAGAATAAAGTTGCTCACCAACAGTACGAACTCGTCTGTTACTTAAGTGATCAATGTCATCAACATCAGCATTAGAGTTAACAAGATCTATTAAATACTTAATGATTAATAAAATATCATCTCTTGTTAAAGTTCTGCTAACTTCATCATCAGAAATACCAAGTTTTCTGTTTATTCTAAAACGACCTACCTCTCCAAGGTCATAACGCATTTCTGAGAAGAATAATTTATCAATCACACCTCTAGCAGTCTCTAAATCTGGCGGTTCAGCATTACGAAGTTGGCGATAAATATATTCTACAGCTTCTTTCTCAGAATTTGAACTATCTTTTTGAAGTGTATTATAGATAATCGCGTAATCAGCCTGATTAATACTAGCTTTATGAAGAATAATGGTTTTAGTTCCACTTCCCATAATTAAAGCAACATGTTCTTTCTCAAGAATTGTTTCTCTATCAAGAATTACTTCGTTTCTTTCGATGGATACAACCTCTCCTGTATCCTCATCTACGAAATCTTCTACCCAAACCTTCAGAACCCTAGCTGCTAATTTCCTACCTACGACTCTTTTTAAGCCAGCTCTACTAACTTTAATTTCATCAGCAAGGTCAAAAATACCGAGAATATCTTTATCAGTTTCGTAACCAATACTTCGTAAAAGAGTTGTAACAGGTAATTTCTTTTTACGGTCAATGTATGCATACATAACACCATTGATGTCAGTTGCAAACTCAATCCAAGATCCTTTAAACGGAATAATTCTAGCAGAGTATAATTTTGTACCATTTGCATGGCGACTCTGACCAAAGAATACTCCAGGAGATCTATGTAATTGATTGACAATAACACGTTCAGCACCATTCACTACGAATGATCCTTGTGGTGTCATATATGGGATAGTACCCAAATAAACATCTTGTACGATAGTTTCAAAATCCTCGTGCTCAGGGTCTGTACAATATAGTTTTAATTTTGCTTTTAATGGCACACTATGTGTCAGACCTCTATCAATGCATTCTTCAACGCTATAGCGAGGAGGATCAATAAAGTAATCAAGGAATTCAAGAACGAACTGGTTCCGCGTATCAGTGATAGGGAAGTTTTCGCTGAAAACCTTAAAAAGTCCTTCAGAATCACGATTCTCAGGTTTCGTTTCTAATTGAAAGAATTCTTGGAAAGAGCGAAGCTGGATGTCAAGAAAATCCGGATGCTCAAGTGGTAATGCCACAGAAGCAAAGCTTTTCCGGATATCGATAGGGTGGGTTTTGACCAAAGACATGGAGGGGGGGTCAACTTAATTCAGACTACAACAATACAGGTACCTAAGCCAAATTATATGCAAATGCATATATAGGCAAAAACGATTTAAGGGCGGAGACCTGCTCTCCGCCCTAAACCTTAATCAGTCAGTGTTGTGCTATTACTTAAGCTCAACCTCTGCTCCTGCTTCTTCGAGTTGAGTCTTAAGACCTTCAGCCTCGTCCTTAGGAATTCCTTCCTTGATAGGAGCTGGTGCAGAGTCTACTATGCCTTTAGCTTCCTTCAGCCCTAAGCCAGTAAGCTCTTTAACTAGTTTAACAACAGCTAGCTTAGATCCACCAGCAGCTTTGAGAATAACGTTAAATTCCGTCTTCTCATCACCACCACTTTCTCCACCGCCAGCAGCGGGTCCTGCAACTGCAACTGCAGCAGCAGCTGGTTCGATACCGTGATCATCCTTTAGGATAGTCGCAAGTTCGTTTACTTCTTTAACAGATAAGTTAACGAGCTCTTCGGCCATAACTTTTAAATCAGCCATATTAATTGTATTGATAGGTTTTCATATAATTTATTTTGTCAAGCTCAGCCACGATTTTCGAGCGCCTTGACAAGACCAGAGATGGTGTTTCCACCAGATTGTAGAGCTCCAACAACATTCTTCATCGGAGATTGTAGCAATGCTACAATTTCTGCAATGAGTTCGTCTTTTGACTTGATTGCTGTAAGTGCGTCTATTTGATCGTCACCGATGTAACAAGCTTCTTCAACATATGCAGCTTTTAGAACTGGAATGTCGTGTTTCTTACGAAAATCTTTAAGCAATTTAGCTGGTTCATTACCAACATTACCTAAAAGAAGAGCCGTTTGACCAGATAAAACTTCATACAGGTCACTGTAATCTGTTCCTTCTGTTTCATCCATAGCTTTACGTAGAAGCGTGTTTTTAACAATTTTCATACGAACATCCTTCTTAAAGCAAGCTCTACGGAAATCAGTTGTGTCTTCCGAATTCAGCCCTGAGGCATCTGTAAGGTAGACAACACTATTGTCCGATAATAACTGCTTAATCTCGATGATCTGTAAATCTTTTTTATCGCGTGTCATAATTGATGCGTTTTAGTGATTAAACCAACGATTTAAAATCGATTCGTATACCAGGTCCCATAGTAGAGCTCAAAATGATACTCTTAATATAAGATCCTTTTGCAGAAGCGGGCTTTAACTTAACTAGCGTTGCTATAAGTTCTTTTGCATTCTCTTCAATCTTATCAGCCTCAAAAGAGACCTTACCAACTGAAGCATGAATAATTCCAAACTTATCAACTTTAAAGTCAATCTTACCTGCTTTTACATCTGTAACAGCCTTAGCCACATCCATAGTTACTGTACCCGACTTAGGGTTAGGCATTAGTCCACGAGGTCCGAGAACTCGGCCTAGTGCACCTACTTTACCCATAACTTGGGGTGTGGTAATAATTACATCCACATCGGTCCATCCCCCCTTAATCTTCGTCACATACTCGTCGAGTCCAACGTAATCAGCTCCAGCATCTAATGCCTCCTGATCTTTGTCAGGTGGGCACAGTACTAGTACTTTAACATCTTTTCCTGTTCCATGAGGTAAGGAAACGGTGCCACGAACCATTTGGTTCGCTTTACGCGGGTCTACAGCGAGACGCACGGCAAGGTCTACCGAGGAATCGAATTTCGTCGTTGAGCATTCCTTCACAAGTGAAGATGCTTTATCAAGCGTATAAGGCTTTTCGGCGTCGAATTTCTCGGCAACCGCCTTCTGGTTCTTTGTTAATTGTCCCATGTTTGTGCGGTTAGTGACTTAAGAAGGAAATTTACCAGTGACATTAATACCCATACTTCTTGCTGTTCCTGCTACCACTTTCATGGCAGACTCAATGGAAAAGCAATTAAGATCGGGCATTTTGTCTTCTGCAATTGCGCGGACCTGGTCCCAGTTAACACGTCCTACCTTAACTCTATTTGATTCCGCAGAACCACTTTTGAGTTTTGCTGCCTCCAATAATTGGACGGCTGCGGGTGGGGTCTTAATGACAAAGTCAAAAGACTTGTCCTTATAGACTGTGATAACTGCAGGTAGAATTTTACCAGCCTTATCTTGGGTTCTTGCATTAAATTGCTTGCAAAACTCCATGATATTCACTCCCTTCGCACCTAAAGCAGGTCCGACTGGGGGTGCAGGGTTGGCTGCTCCACCGCGTATTTGCAGCTTTATTAGTCCAGCTACTTCTTTCGCCATTTTGTATATATATAATGAACAGTCATGAGATTCGCGCGAATGGGAAGCATTCAAGGGACATGCGAACGACTCTAACTGTCTGCTCCGTTAATTATCTTTTTCTACTTGGAGATAGCCTAGCTCAACAGGTGTCTTACGCCCGAAAATCTTGACCATAACCTTAAGTTTCTTTTTATCTTCGTTAACTTCCTCGATATTACCATGAAATCCGTTAAATGGACCATCAGTAACTTTAACGAGTTCACCAACTTTATATGGAATGTTAATTTCCTCCTCAGCGTCAGCCATTTCATCAACCACACCAAGAATGCGATTAACTTCATGTTGACGAATAGGCATAGGATCTCCACGCTTCTCAGCGCCTAAAAACCCAATAACATTTGTTACATTTTTTACTAAGTGGGGTATTTCACCTACCAATGCCGCTTCTATATAAACATATCCAGGAAACAAATTCTTTTCCTTAGAAATCTTCTTGCCGTTACGTATTTGAAATACTTTTTCTATTGGAATCAAAACTTGGCCTACGTAATCCTGTAAACCAGCAGCAGAAACCTCTGTTTCGATAGTTTCTTTAACTCGTTTTTCCTGACCACTTACGGCTCGGACTACATACCATTTTTTTTCGATTTCACTCATAGTTGACATGTCTTCTTAGAATAAGTCATATAAGTTTCCAACAACTCCTTTCCAAACAGAGTCAGAAGCATTGACTCCAAATGTCCAGTCCATTACAAATACAGCACCTGCAATAATTAAAGATGAAACAAACACAAGAACTGATGACTCTTGGAGTGCTTTCCATGTAGGCCAAGTAACTTTCGTTATCAGCTCTGTGTAAGACTCTTTAATGTAATTCGTTATTTGAGACATTGTTTCTTGTTTTGCACGGGCGGTAGGACTCGAACCTACAACCAATGGTTTTGGAGACCACTACTCTGCCAATTGAGCTACGCCCGTAGATAGATGAAGAAGGAACCTTAAATAAGGATCCTTCTTCTCTATGTATTTCACAGAGGTTTACCCTCTAATTTTATGAACTAATTTCAGTTACCTGACCAGCACCAACGGTACGTCCACCCTCACGGATAGCGAAACGAAGACCTTTATCCATAGCAACTGAAGCTATTAATTCTACATCGATAGTAACGTTATCACCAGGCATAACCATTTCACGACCTGCTTCTAGAGAAATCTCTCCAGTCACATCAGTTGTACGGAAGTAGAACTGAGGACGGTATTTGTTATGGAAAGGAGTGTGACGTCCACCCTCCTCTTTCTTAAGGATGTAAACTTCAGCCTTAAACTTGGTGTAAGGAGTAATTGTTCCAGGACGAGCAATCACCATACCACGTTTAATATCGCCCTTGTCGATACCACGAAGTAATAGACCTACGTTATCTCCAGCTTCACCTCTATCGAGGATCTTACGGAACATCTCAACTCCTGTAATGGTAGATGTGACTTTCTCATCTTGCATACCAATGATGTCAACATCGTCTCCAGTGTTAATCACTCCCGTCTCAATACGACCAGTAGCAACAGTACCACGACCAGTAATTGTGAATACATCCTCAATAGACATAAGGAATGGCTTCTCGTTTTCACGTGGTGGAATCTCAATCCAAGTATCTACAGCTGTCATAAGTTCCTTGATAGAATCAACCCACTTAGCGTCTCCATTTAGACCACCAAGAGCAGACCCAGTAATAACAGGAGAGTTATCTCCATCGTACTCGTAGAAAGAAAGAAGTTCACGAACCTCCATTTCTACTAATTCTAATAGCTCATCATCGTCAACAATGTCCGCTTTGTTCATAAAGACAACGATACGTGGAATACCTACCTGACGTCCAAGTAGGATGTGCTCACGTGTCTGAGGCATAGGGCCATCAGTTGCCGCAACAACAAGAATAGCTCCATCCATTTGAGCAGCACCTGTTACCATGTTTTTAACATAGTCAGCGTGACCCGGACAGTCAACATGAGCGTAGTGACGCGTTGCTGTTGAGTACTCTATGTGTGAAGAGTTAATAGTAATTCCACGCTCCTTTTCCTCAGGGGCGTTATCAATTTGATCAAACGAGCTTGCCTCGCAATAACCAGCATCCGCCATTACTTTAGTAATAGCAGCTGTTAATGTAGTCTTACCGTGGTCAACGTGGCCAATTGTGCCAATGTTAACGTGAGGTTTTGACCTGTCGAAATGTTCTTTTGCCATGATCTAGACAGTTATATATATTATTAATTTATTTTCTCTTTTAAATGATCTGAGCCAATGACGGGAATTGAACCCGTGGCCTCGTCCTTACCAAGGACGCGCTCTACCCCTGAGCTACATCGGCTTAAATCGAGCGGAAGACGAGGTTCGAACTCGCGACATTCAGCTTGGAAGGCTGATGCTCTACCAACTGAGCTACTTCCGCTTGGTAATCTCTTTCAATGTCATATGTTAGAAACATACATCATCGAAAAAAATGTGGGGGTAATAGGAATCGAACCTATTCAGTCTAAGACAACAGAGTTACAGTCTGCCCCGGCTCTCCAACTCCGGCGTACCCCCTTGACATGCTAAAAAATTAGAATGTGCAGGCTTTTATTCGGTGAGCCGGTGGAGGGATTCGAACCCCCGGCCATTTGATTACAAATCAAATGCTCTACCCCTGAGCTACACCGGCAAAAAATCAAAGAACACAATCCATAAAAAAACCCCCTGAAATTCAGGAGGGCAAATGTACGAAATAATCACAGAAAATAAATATTAGTTTCACTAAAAATTACATCATTTTTTTTTACTATAATTAATTCAACTTTGAACCTTAGCAATCTGCCTTCTTAACGCCTCAACAACTTCGTCAGCAGCAGCCTCAAAACTTATTGAATTTCTTTTTGCAAACAGCTCTTTACCTGGAATATGAAGTTTGATCTCAACTAACTTATTCTCTTTACCATCACGTTTTTCAACCCTCAAGAAAACCTCACTCGAAATAATGGTGTCATTAAAAACTGTAAGCTTTTGAAGTTTAGACTTAATAAAAGCCAATAACGCTTTATCAGCGTCGAAATGAATTGAATGTATTTGAACCTTCATACAATAATGTTGTTAGTCGCCTTGCTCTGATCTTCTATCTAGAGGGCTAGCTCGATGAAACTCTTTCAACTTTGCCATTGTATGATGAGTGTAAACTTGAGTTGATGAAAGACTAGCGTGACCCAGTAACTCTTTAACCGCAGCAAGCTCAGCACCATTATTCAACAAATGAGTGGCAAAGGTGTGTCGTAAAACGTGAGGGCTACATTTATGCAACGAACTCACCATACTAAGGTAATAATTTACTCTACGATAAACAAACGAAGGATAAAGAGATTTACCTGAATCTGTCACAAACAAATCATCACTCTTAACGGGTCTGTCAATAACGTGGGCTGAAATACTCTTAAGTGTCTGTGACATAATAGGTATGAGTCTTTCTTTCGAGCCCTTACCGTAAACTTTTATATTCTTCCTGCCATCATCAAGGTCTGATAGTTTTAGATTTATTAATTCACTTAACCGTATTCCAGTCTCATACAATAAAGCCAACATAGATCTATCTCTCCTACCCTTCCAATCATCACAGAATACACCCTCATCAAACAACTCGCGCATTGCGTGCTCCGGGACGACCTCAGGAAGTCTTTTCTGAAGTTTGGGAAGCACAACCGAATCTAATGGATTACTTTTCATCCTACCATTGCGGCGCGCATACTTTGAAAATGTTCTAAGTGCGGATACTTTTCTATGTATTGTTCTTGGTGATTTCCCATCTCTCATCATTGAGACCACCCATGAACGTACCCAATCACTTTCGATACTGAATAAGTCTTCAGTATCATAATTCTCTTTCATATATAATAACAACTGATTTATATCGGTTCGATAACTTCGCAGGGTATGCTCTGAGCATCTTTTTTCCTTGATTAAAAAATCAAAGAATTTAGAAATGAAATCTGAAGTCTTAATCAATTATTAAAAGTTAGGCATAAAAAAAGCGAGAAAGTATACAATCTCGCTTTTTTTTACGACAAAAACAAAAAGTTAAGTCGTCAATATTATAAACAATATTTAAATCGTATCGTATCAATCCTCCTTTAAGGACTTTCCGTTTTTATATATCGCTTTTTTCATAGCTTCACGGTTAATAAGACTTGGCTTAACAAACTCACGTCGTGAGCGTAATTCCTTCATCTTTTTAGTGCGATCGAACTTCTTCTTAAAGCGCTTAAGAGAGCGTTCAATATTATCGTTTTCTTTTACTGGGATGCTTAGCATAATCAAAATTTTGGAGTGCAAAGATAGATGAAGATTCTTAACGAACCAATTCTCTAGCGATTACTAATTTCTGAATTTCTGATGTTCCCTCTCCAATAGTGCATAGCTTAGAATCTCTGTAAAACTTTTCTGCTGGAAAATCTTTAAGATACCCATATCCTCCTAAAATTTGCACTGCATCAGTTGACACTTTTACAGCCACTTCACTTGTTTCATATTTAGCCATTGCACTGGCTAGGGTACAATATTTACCGGCATTTTTTAAAACACAAGCTTTTAAAAGTAGAAGATCCGAAGCTTCTATAGCAACTGCCATATCCACTAATTTAAAAGCAATTGCTTGAAATCTCGAAATAGATTGACCAAATTGCTCTCTTTCCTTTGAGTATTCACGTGCTGTATCGTAGGCGCCTTGAGAAATACCTAATCCAATAGCGCCTATACTAATACGCCCTCCTTCTAAAATCTTCATAGCTTGTATAAACCCCTCACCAACTTCACCTAATATCTGCGACTTGTGAACTCGACAATTATCAAAAATCATCTCAGAAGTTTCACTAGAACGCATACCTAATTTATTTTCTTTTTTACCGCCAGAAAAACCAGGAGTAGATCGATCGACAACAAACGCGGTTATTCCGTGACTATCTAACAACTCTCCTGTACGAACTAGGATAACGGCGACATCACCACTTATTCCATGAGTAATGAAGTTTTTCGTGCCATTTATCACCCAATAATCCCCATCTTGATTCGCAACACACTGCATTCGCATAGCGTCAGAACCCGTATTCGCCTCTGTAAGCCCCCAGGCTCCTATCCATTCAGCAGAAGCAAGCTTGGGCAAGTATTTCTTCTTTTGTTCTTCTGAGCCAAACTGTAAAATATGTCCAGTGCACAGACTATTGTGGGCCGCCATACTTAGACCAATCGACCCGCATACTCTTGAAACTTCTTCAATAGCTATTTTATATTCAATATAACCAAGACCTGAACCACCATATTCTTCGGGAACTAGCATACCCATAAGTCCAATTTTTCCCATTTCACTAAAAAGTTCTCGAGGGAAAATTTGGGCTTCATCCCAAATCATTCTATTAGGAAGAATGTTCTTCTGTGCAAAGTCTGCAACAGAATTTTTAATCATCTTCTGATCGTCTGTCAATTCGAAATTCATTTTGCAAATGTCGTTCGTTAAAGTTATTATCTGCCGTTAAAATTCTTAATTCGAACAGATTTTCAAATATGGCGACCAAACTCCCCAGAGACTATCATCCATTTGGGGCATTAAACTCAAATCTTCAATTGCATCTAATTTATGATGCTTCCGATATCTTTCAATCATTCTAGCTCCTTCAAATCCTATATAAGGATGTCTTTTTAACGTTGTCCAAGAAGCTGAATCAGCACATAATTTAGATACAGGAGAAAGTGAAGGGTCAAACCAACTTTTAATTTTATCGAATGCCTCCTCGTCAATTCCGTATACCTCTTTCAGCTGAGACACATAAATAAAACCACCTAAAGCGGTTCTGAATTTTACAGTTCTGGAAGATAATACAGGCCCAAATACTGGGAGTTTTTCAAAATCAACACTGTCCATACTATTAAGATGCAAGGAACCCGGAACAGGAACTATTACATTTGATTTGTAAGGCTTTCTTTCCTCAAATTGAGGATAGTTTTTAAAACTTGATTTTTTAGGCTTGACTTCCTCACTAACACTTCTCCATATCTGGGTTCCATCCGCATCACCTACAATATGTACAGAATTAGAATAGTTAGTATTAGGCCACGAATCTAAAAGGGTCAGAAATTGAGGCATTACTAAATCAGATGGCTTAGAGCTCACTGACTCAATCCCCCATCCAATTAATGACAAAAGAATAACTATTGAAATTGAGGTTAGATGAAATGCATCTTCTCTATTTGACTCAGTTCGATTATTTTTTGTACTGAATAATTTCACCTGACTTAACTCGGGCTAGATAGTCTTTCAGATCAGCCTTAACCTCGGGGGCTAGTAGATATAACCCTAAAACGTTAGGAAAACACATTGCGAAAATCATAGCGTCGCCGAAATCAAAAACGCTTTTTGCTGAGATTGCCGAACCAATAACAACAAACACACAGAAAAGAACTTTGTAACTAATGTCAGAATATTTTGAGTCGCCGAAAATGTAGGTCCAAGATTTAAGACCATAATAACTCCAACTAAGCATAGTTGATAGAGCGAATAGGATAACCGAAATTGACAATACGATAGGGAACCAAGAAATAGTTTGGCTAAAAGCAGAAGAAGTAAGTTCGATAGCCACAAGATCTCCAGATTTAGCAAGTGACAAAGCTTCCTCAGCAGAGAATGACCCATAACCAGAAATTACAATTACTAAAGCGGTCATAGTACAAATAACCACAGTATCAATAAAAGGCTCTAAAAGACTAACCATACCTTCAGATACTGGTTCATCCGTCTTTGCCGCTGAGTGAGCAATCGAGGCTGATCCGATTCCGGCTTCGTTTGAGAATGCCGCTCGTTTAAATCCTTGAATCATCACACCAATAATACCACCATACATAGCACCTGAATCAAATGCACCTGAGATGATTTGGCTAAAAGCAGAAGGAACAGCAGATAAATTTCCAGTTATAACAACAAGGGCGCTTATCACATAAATTCCAACCATAAAAGGAACGACTTTATCAGTCACTCTAGCGATACTCTTAATTCCACCAATAATAATCATTCCCACTACAGCAGCCATAACAGCTCCGAAAATCCAAGATTGACCGAAGAAGAAAGATTCAGTGCCTCCAGTAACAGTAATAAGTTGTTTCGTAGCTTGATTTATTTGAACCATATTACCTCCACCCAAGGATCCACCAATACAAGCTATAGCGAACATTACAGCAAGGACTTTACCAAGCTGTCCCATTGTTTTACCCTTCTTTGCAAGACCACGGCTTAGGTAGTATGACGGACCGCCAGAGACAGATCCATCGGGGTGTTGAATTCTATATTTAGTACCTAGAGTACACTCAATAAATTTAGCGCTCATCCCTAAAAGACCAGCTACTATCATCCAAAATGTTGCTCCAGGACCGCCAATACTAACAGCTATTGCAACTCCAGCTATATTACCTACTCCAACAGTACCCGATAAGGCAGCCGTTAAAGCCTGAAAGTGACTTACTTCGCCTGCTTCTTTGTTATTTGGATTGTCGAATTTTCCTTTAACTACATCAATCGCATGCTTAAAGCCGCTAATGGAAATGAAATTAAAATAAAAGGTGAAAAAAATCGCCCCAACTAACAACCAAATAAGCACAAACGGAACATCATAACCAAACCCAACCGGAACAGTTACAAAAATCACATCCATGATGCTGTTTGTCACCGGCTCCATATAAGCTT
>Ga0114996_10000759_pt1 | contig 44843 bp, 44 predicted proteins | sample ArcticOcean_MG_C_4_FD_87039 | JGI IMG/M metagenome (GOLD analysis project Ga0114996, IMG submission 87039) | Marine microbial communities from western Arctic Ocean - ArcticOcean_MG_CB4_134 | ecosystem: Environmental > Aquatic > Marine > Oceanic | place: Arctic Ocean: Canada Basin | collected... | reverse complement strand
GCCTGGGAGACCAACTTCGTGCCGGACATCGAGACATTCGCGACCTTCACATGGAAGGAGCGTGGGGCGGGCGGATCGCATGTCAAGTTCGAGATGGCCGAGCAGACACAGACGGCGCACGTCTCAGAGTTCCCCGTGGGCACGTACAAGAAGGCCCACCGTCACGGGCCGGGTGCCCACGTCATCATCATCAGCGGCACCGGTTACTCGCTGCTCTGGCCGACGCATGGCAGCCCGCATGAGGACGATGGAATGGTGCGGGTTGACTGGCGGCCGGGTTCGATGGTGGTGCCGCCCAACGGCTGGTTCCACCAGCACTTCAACGGTGGTGCGACGCCCGCTCGGTACCTTGCGTTCCGTTGGGGTTCGCAGAAGTACGGATTCTCACTGGGCGTAGCCCTGGAGGGCGAGACGGATGTGTCCGTCAAGCTCGGCGGCGGCCAGATCGAGTACGAGGACGAGGAGGAAGTGATTCACGACATCTTCCTCGAGACCATAACGAAGGCCGGAGCCGAGTCGCAGATGGCGCAGTTCATCCCACGGCTCCGCGGCGAGTAGGCCACGCCTGCCCGTGGAGTGGTACCACACGCGTAGTACGATTCCAGGGCTGTCTCATCTGAGGCGGCTCTTTTCGTGCGTCTAGGAGTCCCATGCCCACGCCCGCCACCGAACTAACCGAACGCTTGGAGTCTGCCGTTGCCTTCGTCCTGGAGGCGTCTGTTATTCCACGTCGCTACTTCCTGAACGATGGACTGGTGATAGACCGTAAGGCGGACGATTCTCCGGTCACGCGCGCCGACAAGGAAACGGAAGCGTTTCTCCGGGCGCGCATCGATACTTCTTGCCCTGACGACACGATCATTGGCGAGGAGCTGCCCGACAAGCCTGGCACGTCAGGATTCACGTGGTATCTAGACCCCATCGATGGCACGGAGTCCTTCGTGCGTGGTGTGCCCCTGTTCGGCACCATGGTCGCCCTACAGCATGACGGCGAGTCAGTGGTGGGCGTCATCGATTTCCCTGCGCTCGGTGAGATCGTGTATGCAGCGCAAGGCTCTGGCGCTTGGTGGGCCACGAACTCCAACGGCGCGTCAACCATCGCGGATCTCGATCGGCGTCCAGCGCATGTCTCAGCAGTTGCCGATCTGGCCAACGCGGCTGTCTCCACCACGGGACTCGCCCATCTCTTCGAAGAGGCTGGTGTCGCCGAGCAATGGGAGGCGCTGATGAAACTCGTGAAAATTGGGCGCGGGTACGGGGATTGCTACGGGCATTACCTGGTGGCCACGGGCCGCGTTGACGTCATGCTAGACGCGGTGATGAACGCTTGGGACAACGCACCGCTCCTGCCCATCGTCACCGAGGCGGGAGGCAGCTTCACCGACATCAAAGGCAACTCCGTCATAGATGGCGGGAGTGGGCTCTCCACTAACGGCCTTCTGCACGACGCTGTACTTGCCGTGCTGCGAAGCTGACGACGCTTGAATCGGCCGGTTGTCCGGGGTAGCGTAGGGGCCTATTCAAAACGAAGTAACCGGAGTTGATTCAGATGGATGCACACCGCAAGGCAGAACTCGCCGCTGATCTGGACGAGATGGGCCGTAGGTTCTGGGCAGGCGAGGCCGAGATCTGCCGTCACTTCTGGGGACAACCCCGCACTAGCGAGGAGCAAGCACACTGGCTTCGGCTGCAGGTGTACAAGGAGATGTACGGCTCGGGATTAGTGGGCAATCCAGGGGGCCTGATCCGGGCGTTTTTGGAGGAACTTCGCGACCAGGTGGGCGATGCGGAGACGAAGGAGCAGCGCAGTGAGTTCGAGCGCTCGCTGCGGGTGCTGCGTGAGGAGTACAACCACTACAAGCTGTTCGCGGACGTGCTGGAGACTGCGACCGGCCAGCCTGTAAGCAACGAGAGCTTGAAGGGGTGGCAACTCGACGAGGACAAAGCGCTCCAAGCGGTGCGCCAGCGTATCCGCGAGCAGGAGGGCGCCTTCGGCGAGCTGGCCATCATGTTCACGGAGGGCGGTGGCTCGGCGTTCTTCCTGGTGGGCCGCGACATCAAGGGTGATGCGATTTCGGAGGAGATCGCTCGGGCCTGCAACATCGTTTACACCGACGAGCTGGAGCACGGCGAGCATGGTGCGCTGGATCTTGAGCAGGAGCTCGATTCCGAGGAGGAGTGGACCAAGGCGCGTGAGTTGATTACGGAAATCTGCCAACAGCGCCTGCGGATGCGGTACGGGATGTTCGCTATTCCTGTCGACGAGACACGGATCGCGGAGATCACCGCGGGCGAGATTGAGCCGCTGCCGGTTGCGTAGGGCAGGGGAAGCATGAGGAGACATTGATGACGACGGCTGCTGAATTTTCAGACCTGATGGCCGAACTGAATAGCCTGGGAGAGTCGTTCTGGGCAGGCGAGGCCGAGATCGCTAGGGAGTTCCTGATGGCAGCCCATGCGCCCAAGGATCACGTCCACTGGCTCATGCACCAGTGCTACCGCGAACTGCGTGGACCCGGCCTGCTGGACAGGCCTTCGAGCCGTACGCGGTGGATTGTCGACAACATCGCCGCCGGGCTTCCTGCTGCAGAGACGGTGGAGGGCCGTACGCAGTTGCAGTACCAACTCCATCAGATCGCTGAGGAGTTCGACCACTACAAGTTGTACGCCGACATCCTGGAGGAGATCACGGGCAAGCCGGTGTTGATGGAGGACGTCCGCGACCTAAGTTTGCCGTCGGACAAGGTGATCGAGGCTTTGCGCGTGAAGTTGTACGCGAAGGACGCGCGGCTGGCCGGATTGGCGTACGACTTCACTGAGGGTGGTGGTGCGGGTATTTTCTACGCCCAGGGTGCGCTGGACACTGACGACCCGCTGCTACTCCGCATCAAGAAGGTGGGCCGTTACATCTACGATGACGAGGTGCCCCACGGCCAGCACGGGGTGACTGGCATAGAGCTTGCCCTCAGCACCGCCGAGGAGTTCCCGAAGATTAGAGAGATGATCGTGGAGATCTGCCGCGAGCGGTTGCGCATGCGCGCCGAGATGCATAACACCACGATTTCCGAAGAGCGTATCGGTGAGATTGAGGCAGGCAAGATCGAGCCACTTAAACCGTTCGAAGATTAGGCAAGGTGCGCCCGGCGATGGCGTACCGAGACCTCATGTAAAGAAAGAGGCCCGGCGAATACCGAGCCTCTTTTGTGTTAGGTCAAGTCGTATACGCCAGCTAACCAGCTGGAACGACCTGCTCCGTCATGCCAAGGTAATGGCCACCTTTTGAGACGGGTGCAAGGTCGCTGGCGATGGTCTGCCAGGTGTCTCCACCGTCGTTGCTCCAGAGCACGTCACCACCAGTGGACGCTGCGAAGACCTGGGTCGTTGAGCCTGCCTCTTCCAGGGCCATCGCCTCAATGCTGTGTCTCATGTAGTCGGGCAGCCCACCCGTTAGTACCTCCCATGTCCGGCCGGCGTCGCGACTGCGGGAGATGCGGCTCAGCGCGTTACTCTCTTCCCGCCAATGACCGGGACTCTTCTGCCCGGCGGCGATCAGCATGTAGTCCGGGTCGCTGGGCTTGAACACGAGCTGGTCAGGGTATCCGCCCGGTTCGCTCTCGTAGCCGAACATATTGTTCCACGTGTAACCCGCATCCTCGCTCATGGATAGACCACCGCCACCGGTGGTGTACATGCGCTCAGGGTGGGTAGTGCTGATGACCAGGCGGTGCACGTCGTCGATGGGCCCCGGTATCTCGTCGAACGTCGCACCAGCATCGTGGCTGACGTACAGGCCACCTTGCTCGACGCTGGCGTAGATGGTGCTGTTGTCGCCGGGGGCGAAGTTTATGTGCTTCAGGTGACCGATGTGCGGTGGGCCGGGGAAGCGCCAGTTTTCCATGTTGGGGACGTCCTGCATACTCGGCATCTCGGTCCAGTGATCGCCCAAATCATCGCTGAAGGATAGGTGCACGGGCTCTGTGCCCGCGAATAGGCGTGCGTTGCCATTGACCTTGGCACACGCCAGGCTGTAGAGGTTCGTCGACGTCAGTCCGTCGTTGCAGGCCTCCCAGGTCGCTGCGTCGTCCTTGCTGCGGTACACGCCGCCTTTGTTGACGCCCGCGAACCACGTGCCGCTCTCCTCTTCGAAGAGTATCGCGTGGATGTGCTCGCCCTGCAGCGTGCGCCTAGCAACTATCCATGAGTCACCATTGCGTTCGAGCTCAGCGATGCCGTCGATGGTGCCGACGAGCACCCGGGTGGAGGGCGCTGCGGATGCGTAAATCGTCTCGGCTCCGTGAGATAACGCCAGTGTCATGGTGGTCTCCTTTCGATCCGACTGCTTGAGATCCCTTTGCTTGAATGCGCGTGATTATACGGCCAAATCAAAAGGCCCCGCCCACAGGGACGGAGCCTTCCGTCGCGTCGCTGTGAATGGTCAGACGGGTTGGCCCACCAGCGATACGTAATGGCTGCCTTTGGAGATGGGACTGAGCCCTCGCACCACCGTGTCCCAGCTCTCTCCGCCATCGTTGCTGTAGAGGACTGCGCCGCCGGTCGTGCCTGCGAATATCTGCACGGTGTCCCCGGCTTCCTCCAACGTCATCGCCTCCACGCTGTGAGGGAATCGGTCCTGCAAGCCAGTGTTGGAGAGCACTTCCCAACTCTTGCCGCCGTCCTGGGTACGTGAGATGCGGACCTGGGCGGTTTCCTTGGCCCAGGTTCCGGGGCTCTGGCGGCCTGCTGTGACGACCATATGATCCGGGTTGCTGGGCTTGTAGACGAGCTGGTCGGGGTAGCCGCCCTCTTCGCTGCCGCGGTTGAACGGATTCTCCCAACTCGCACCGGCGTCGTCGCTGATCCAGATGCCCTGGCCACCGGTCACGTAGAGCCTTTCGGGGTGGGCAGGCGTGATGACGCAGCGGTGGACATCCATGTAGAGGCCACCGTTCAGCTCCTCCCACGTCTGCCCGCTGTCTCGGCTGCGAAGGAGTGCGCCGACCTCGATAGACGCGTAGATGGTCTTCGGGTCGCCAGGCTCGAAGTTGACGTGCTTCAAGTGCGCCACGTGCGGCTCGCCGGGGAAGAACCAGGCCTCGCTGGTGGGCGCGTCCTTCACGCCGGGCAGCTCTCGCCAGGAAAGGCCAAGGTCGTCCGACTCGAACAGGTTCGCGGGCTCGGTCCCCGCGTAGAGCATTGGTTTCCCATCGACAACTGCCGTCGCGAGGCTGTAGATGTCACGATCAGCGAGTCCATCGGTGCGCTCTTCCCACGTCAGTCCCTCATCGGCGCTGGCGAAAACACCACCGTTACGGACGCCTGCGAACCAAAGCCCGCTAGTGGGCTCCGACACGATGGCGTGCACGTGCCGCCCGATCAGCGTGTGCCCCGTGGACGCCCAGCCATCCTCCGTGCGCTCGATGATCTTCACGCCATCCAGCGTGCCGATCAGCACTCGCGTGCTGGGTTCATTCGATGAAACAACGGTTCCTCCACCGCCGTGGGAAAGTGCAATCGTCATGAAAATGCTCCTGTGGTTCGATTGGCGAGATTATACGCACACGCAAAAGGCCCTGGCGTTTTGCGTGGCCTTTTGCTGGTATCGATCAGGAGCTTAGGCGAGCCGGCTTGCCATGTTTCCCCCGTGGTTGCCATTGGAGACCGGTGCAAGCCGCTCACGACCGTCGATCAGCTTACCCCGTCGTGGGCAGAGTAGAGCATATCGCCGGCAGTGGTCGCGGCGATGATCCCCCTGGTCTTCCCCGGATCTCGCGAACGATAGCTGTGCGTCTGCGCCCTCGGACGGGCGCTTGCGGCGCGCCGAGATGATTATGTAGTCCGAGTTGCTTGGCCTGTAGACCAGTTGGTCCGGGCACCCACCCTCCTCGCTCCCGCGATTGAATGGACTGTCTCATTCTTAGCCGCCGTTTCCCACTCGCCGGGCCCCGTCTTTAACGTTTGATCGGTTCAATCAATGGCCATTCAGGAAACGACCGCTTAGATGATAACCATGGTGTCTTCGACGACACGCTCCTCGATGACCTCGACAGGATAGGTTTCCTCGTAGCCGACGGGCATCTCAACCTGGTGGGTGAGCTCGATCTGCTTGTGTGTCTTGGTCGATTCGTTGATCGCGAGGCCAACCTCAAGGGTCGCCATCCCCCACTGGCCCGAGTGGAACACGGGCTTGTTGAGGCGTACGGCGTTATACAGCTCTCGGAGCTCAGCGTCCCGTGCCTGCGGCCGGCCATCGAGTACGAGTTCCTTCACGCCGTCATCCTCGTACAGGAAGATGCCCTTGGGCGATTGCCTGATCTCGCCGCGCTCGCAGGAGACGATCACGATGCCGAGGTCGTTGGGCTTCCAGGGCTTCACCTCTTGCATCTCGCCACGGAAGATGAGGCGCTCCCCCTCACCACCGATACGCAGTGAGAGCTTTTCCGCGTCCTCCTCGCGCGTGCCTTCCCGCATCTGACGCTTTATCTCGTTGCGCTGGGCGGGTGTGTACCGGGTGTTCGCGTCGCCCCAAGGCACAAGCTCGGAGCCCAGGAAGTATCCGTAGCCGTTATGAATGGCGACCGCCGGGACTCCGCTCTCGAATTCCATGAAGACGGAGTAGTACCCAGGGATGGGCCGTTCTGGCATCCACTGAGCCGCCGTGCCCCGGACGTTCCTGACTTTGCCTCCGCCGATGGAGCGGATGCTGTCGATTTGGTGAGGTGTCTGCCGGTAGACCATGCCACCACCTTGGGCGGCGTCCAACTCCTCCCACGTGCGAGGGCGAATCATCCAGTCGGTATAAGCGATCGCGTTGATTGCGCCGAGCTTGCCGATGCGGCCTGAGTTCACGATCTGACGCATGAGGCGGATGTGTGAACCGAAGCTCTGCGTGTGTCCCGCGATCAGGTGAACGCCGTTGCGGTCGCACGCCTCGACCATGGCCTCGGCCTGCTTCATGTCGAGGGCCATTGGCTTCTCAACGACTACGTGCTTACCGTGCTCGGCGGCGAGGATGGTCATGGGTGCGTGGTACATGTTGGGGGTAGAGATCCATACAGCCTCCACGTCCGGGTCCTTGACGAGGGCTTCCGCGCTTTCGAACACGCGTGCCTCCGTGTACCGCTCGCCAAACCGCTGTCGTACATCTGCGTTGATGTCTGCGCCAGCGAACAGGTCGATGTATTCGGCGTTCTCCATAGGAGGCAGCATCTCCGCTGCGCCAACCCCGATGCCGATCACTCCTAGCTTAACTGGATCGTCTGCCATCTGAATTCCCTTTCTGTGGGCGACAGGCGATGGCCTGCCGGAGATGTGTAGCTTGTGTGGCGCTAACAAAAAAGGCCCGGCCGAACGCGGGTGCGTAGCGGCCGGGCCAAGTTTCGTCCGTCAGCCGAGATTAGGCAACGGGCATCGTGTCTTCGACGACCCGCTCTTCGACAACTTTCACTGCGTACTCAATGTCGTACTCGTCCGACATCTCGACCTGGTGGGTGAGCTCGATCTGTTTGTGGGTCTTCGTGGACTCGTTGATAGCGAGGCCAACCTCAAGCGTTGCCATGCCCCAAGCGCCGGAGTGATACACCGGCCTGCCCAGGCGGACCGCGTTGTAGAGCTCGAGAAGTTCGTCGTCGCGGCCCAGCGGGTGCGATTCCACCACCAACTCCTTCACTCCGTCATCCTCGTATAGGAAGATGCCCCTGGGTGATTGCCTGATCTCGCCGCGCTCGCAGGAGACGATCACGATGCCGAGGTCGTTGGGTTTCCAGGCCTCATCGTGGGCGGTGCGGAAGATCGCTTGCTCACCCTCGCCGCCGATGCGTAGCGACAGCTTCTCCTCTGTTTCTTTGCGGGTGCCCTCGCGCATCTGGCGCTTGATCTCGTTGCGCTGGGCTGGGGTATAACGAGTGTTGGCATCCCCCCACGGCACGAGCTCGGAGGCTAGGAAGTATCCATAGCCGTTGTGGATGGCGACCGCGGGGACGCCGCTCTCGAACTCCAAGAACACGGAGTAGTAACCAGGGATGGGGCGTTCGGGCATCCACTGGCCACTGGAGCCGCGCACGTTGCGCACCTTACCCCCGCCGATGGAGCGGATGCTGTCGATCTGGTGGGGTGTCTGCCGGTAGACCATTCCGCCGCCTTGTTCCGGGTCCAGCTCTTCCCATGTTCGCGGGCGAATCATCCAGTCGGTGTAGGCGATGGCGTTGATGGCGCCGAGCTTACCGATGCGGCCGGACTTTACGATCTGGCGCATGAGGCGAATGTGCGGCATGAAGCTCTGCGTGTGACCTGCGACAAGGTGAACGCCGTTCTTGTCTGCCGTTTCAACCATCTCCTCGGCTTGCTTGAGATTGAGTGCCATGGGCTTCTCAACGACAACGTGCTTGCCGTGTTGGGCGGCAAGAATGGTCATGGGTGCGTGGTACATGTTGGGGGTGGAGATCCATACCGCCTCTACGTCCGGATCCTTGACCATCTCTTCTGCGGATGCGTATACGCGAGCGTTCGGGTACCGCTCTCCGAACCGCTCGCGGACGTCAGGGTTGATGTCCGCGCCTGCGAATAGGTCGATGAAGCTCGCGTTCTCCATCGGCGGGAGCATCTCAGCGGCTCCAACGCCAATGCCGATAACGCCTAACCGTAGTGGTGCGTCTGCCATGGTGACTCTCCTTGGGGGAACGATAAAAGGAATGGTCGAACCCTACACCATTTGCCAATGGTGTCAAGAATTGGCGAGCAAGAGCGACGCTCGTTGTAGAATGCGCGGCGCTGGTCCCGATTGTCCTCAATTCAGGCCAGAATCCAAAACCCGACCGAATCAAGGTGGACTAATGGCAGGTAAGGCGTTGTTTAGCGTGGGTGGTAGCTCCGGACTCGTGTGGAACGATTTCCTGGAAATTTGTCAGGCATGTGATGAGTTCGGATACCACGGCTTTTACCCATCGGACCACCTGATGCTGATCCAGCCGGGCCGGGGTTCAGGGCTACGCCTGGAGGGTCTGACTGTGATGGCGGCCATGTCCGGCCACACAAAAAATCTGCGCCTTGGCATGCTCGTTATCAACAACAACTTCCGCCACCCTGTGATAACCGCCAAGATGATCAATACCATCGACCACGCATCAGGCGGTCGAGTGGAGATGGGCATCGGCAGTGGCAACATCCCTGCGGAGTTCGAGGCCCACGGCCTGCCGTGGCCCAAGTTCTCCGAGCGCCTCGACCGCTTGGATGAGTCGCTGCAGGTGATGAAGGCCTTGTGGACACAAGAGCCAGCGTCTTTCGAGGGCAAGTATTACCAGCTCAAAGAAGCGCCCATGATGCCCAAGCCGATCCAGCAGCCGCATCCTCCCATTATTATCGGAGGCATGGGCGAGCGCACCATGCGGGTTGCCGCTAAGCATGCCACCGACTACAACCAGATAACGTCGATGCGCCAAGCCGAGGCCAACATCGTGAAGTTCAAGGCGATCTGTGCCGAAGAGGGCAGGGATCCTGCGGGTATGCGATTTTCCGTGCAACTCCCGATCCGACTCACAGACGATAAGGCCGATGCTGGGCGCTTCATCGCGAACACGGTGGAGACCTACACGCGCGGCGCTTCCCACCGGAAGTCCGATTTGTACGACACGGTTGAGGAACACGTGAAGGACAGCGCGTTCTGGGGCGATGTTGAGCAGGTCAAAGAGCAGGTCAACAACTGGACGAATGCCGGGGTCAACCATTTCATCCTGACAACGCCTCGACCGTTCAACGCGGCGATGATCGAGCGATTCGCCAAGGATGTGATGCCCGCGTTCAGCTAGGCCGATCGTGGGGTTTCGCGATGCTTATTGAGGCTGTGGGCTCTTGAGTCCGTAGCCCTAATGTTTCTTTGATGAAGAAAAACACCAGCCCGCCGCTGGCGATGGATGCCATCGCCAAGAAGGTGAACGCTGCCCCGAAGGTGGCAAATTCCGAGAGCAGTGCGAAGCTCCCCGGGCTTGAAAGCCGTCCCGTGTGCGATACCAGGCGTGATACACCGAAGAACGTGCCACGCCCCATCGGTGGCGCTACGTCCGTGCCCACGGTTTGCCATGAGCCCAGCATAAGGCTGACGCCGATGTGCGTCAGGACGAAGGCAGCGATGAAGCCGCTGTACGGCAACGATGCGAACGACGTTGCCGCCATAAACAACAGCGCTGCCGCCAGCACCACGGTGCCTGGCACGATGGCCCACTTGCGACCATGTGTGTCCATGACGTAGCCCGAGACCAGCGCAATGGGGATGCCAGCGCCTGCCATCACGCTGCTCAGCACGCCCAATGACGCTGGTCCTGCGTCATACGCATACGCCCCGTAGAGAAAAAGTACGCCGCCATTCTCCACGCCACCGCGGGCGATGTTGACCAAGAACTGCGCGCTGAATACGGCAGGGATCGGGCTCACGAGGAACGTTCGCCACGTTAGCTTCGCCTCCGGCTCACCGGTGGCACTCTGGCGGCGTGGCGAGTCCTGGATGACGAGAACGCTCGGCAGTACTCCAACCAGGAGGACGACAGCCTGGATGACGAATGGCCATTCGAGGCCCCAGGCGACCGCCACGAATCCACCGATGGCGGGCCCCAGCAGCGTGCCGGTGCGCTGCGCACTCAGCATGCTGGTCACCTGACGTCCGCGTTGGGAATTACTGCCGTCCGCGATCACCGTGAGTCTGCTGAGGGCCCACATCTGCTGACCCCACCCCGCCACGAAACGCCAGAACAGTACCTCGTTGAATGAGCCCGCGAACGCCGTCATGAACGCGGCGCCCGCCGTTATGAGAGGGCCTAAGAACAGGACCGAACGGCGGCCGAACTTATCAATCATGTATCCGGTGGGTAGGGTACCCACGGCGGAGCCCGCCATCTGAAGTACGAACACCAACGAGGCATAGCCAATGGAAACATCGAAGGACCTGGCCAGCGCAGGGAGTACCGGCGCGATCATGCCGTTGGCTAAGCCCGACGCGCCCGCGGGCATCCATAGAGAGAAGAAGGTATCGCGCTTGCGTGTACCGCTAGGGAGTGCTGGAGCGTCGAGTGATGAGTCGTCGGTCGTCATCAGGCCAAGCTTACTTGGCGAGATTGAGCTTTACGACGGTTTCGAACTCTTCTGCTGTGACGGGGGTGATAGAAAGGCGATTGCCCTTCTTTAGGACAACCATGTTGTAGAGCTCTGCCACCGGACGCATCTCGTCTGGTGTCAGAGTGTCGGCAAACCTTTGGCCTGCCTGAATGTCGACCATGTACCAGATGGGTTTGTCGGGTGTGCTCTTGGCGTCGGGGTGCTCTGAATCCGGGTCCCAAGCGGTGTGGTCGGGATAGCCGTCGCTAGTCACCGTTGCGGTGCCGACGATCCCGATGACCTTGGTGTTGGAGTAGTAAAACAACACCTGATCGCCGGTCTTGATTTCGTCGCGCAACCAGTTCCGGACCTGGAAGTTGCGCACTCCGTCCCACTCGGCGGTGCCGTCCTTGACGAGGTCCTCGAAGGAATACGCATTAGGTTCCGACTTGAAGAGCCAATACTTCCCTGCCAATTTCCGCTCCCTAACCTGCTTTGTAGCTCGATCGTGCGAATTATAATGATAGACGATGGGTTTAGTTCCTTAACTTCGATCCCCTCATAGGGGGCATTATTTGATGTGATTTTCGGTGTTGCGCTTGCGTTTGATTTTGTGTTGTTGTTCGCCTCGATCGTACCAATGCGAACGTTCGCCCCAGACCGGGTCTCTCCATTGGTTAGTGCAAACCTATAGCTACATTCGTTGGCATTTGACGGATGACTTTCCGGAGTTACTCGATGTTTCTGAGTAGAGTTAGGCGGGGTGTGAAGATTTCGTTCGTGACGACGACGTCTTTCACATTGCTGCTGCTGTCAGCCTGCGGTGGAGGCGAGCCTGGCGAAGCTTCATTCAATCTGGCGGTCGTTGATGGAGCCCTCGCAGGTGACGAAAGAACCTTCCTCGCTGCCCAGGGAGACACCGTGACACTGAATCTCAGCTCAGATGCGCCCGGATTGATCCACCTCCATGGATACGACTTGAAAGAAACCGTCGCCCCTGGCGCACCCTCAGCGATTACCTTTAAGGCCGATGCGACCGGCCGGTTTGCCATAGAGATGCACGCCACCGGCACCGCATGCGGTGTCGACGTCACCGGGATCGCGATCGCTCTCACTGCCGTGCCGGCAGATCATGTAGGCCATTACCTGATTTTGGTCGAAACGGAGAATTTCGAAATTTCGACTACCACCCGAAATCACTGGCACCTCATGTCCGATGGACAAATGATCGGCATGTTCTTCGATCCTTCTGTCGAGATTGACCTCGGTGAGGGGGGGCACGAGTTGAAGGCGCAGCTCAATACCGGTAAGCACTGTGCACTTCCGGTTTCCTCGATATTAAGAATTGGGGAGGCGGATAGCCACGACGGGCACGCTGCCTCAGCCGATCACGACGAGGCCAACGATGGCGAGGCGATGATGGGTGCGCATGATCAGGATGCCGCCGCAGGCGACCACAACGCACCTGGAGCTCATGCAGCAAGCGAAGACGAGCATGACCATGATGCGGGCAGTAAGGATTTCAATCTTGGTGCTCTCGAAATCAGACCGAGATAAGTCATGAAGCGTACGTTTTTTTTCGGAGGGGCGGGGGCGTTCGGATTGTTCTGGCTGACGCTGCTGTTACCGGGCCCTGCTTTCGCTCACGGGTTTGGTGATCGTTACGACTTGCCGGTACCGCTGGGGCTGTACATGAGCGCTGGCGGCGCGGCAGTGGTGCTCTCGTTCGTGGTTGTCGGGTTATTTGCGAAGCGTGACTTCAAAGATACGTACCCACAAAAGAACCTACGGCACTGGACGGTCGTCCGTATGCTGGCTCACCCCGTATTCCTCGGCGTGGTGCGGGCACTCTCGGCGTTTGTGTTTGTTGTTTATCTGGTTGCGGGCTTGTTTGGTACGCAAGATCCCAATCAGAACTTGGTACCCACCATGACCTGGGTTGTGTTCTGGGTTGGAGCCGCATACGTGTCTGCTCTCGCTGGCGATATTTGGATGCTACTCAGCCCCCAGAAGATCATCTTCGGCTATGCCGAATCGCTGATCTGGAAGGTTACCGGTAAGGATCTCGCGCGCTACGAGCCTTACCCAACTCGACTGTCTGCCTGGCCGGCGGTCCTGCTGTTCCTGGCCTTCGCCTGGGTGGAGATCGTGTACACCGGATCAGGAGTACCGCTCAACGTCGCCACATTGGTGTTGGTTTACTCTAGCGTAACGTTCATTGGCATGTGGTGGTTTGGCCGTGACGAGTGGTTGCGTAACGGCGAGGTGTTTACCATCGCGTTTGGGTTTCTTGCTGCGTTCGCACCGATTCACTGCACCGACCCTGCGGACGACGATGGTTCGACGGACCATGGTTTCAGCCTACGTCCGTGGGGCGCCGGCCTGCTTACGATGGCTCAGCCGGAGTTGCCTCGGGCGATCCTGCTCGTGCTGATGCTGGCGGTGGTCAGTTTTGATGGATTCGTTGAGACCGGAACATGGACCGAGTTGTTACTGGACTTGTTCCCCGTGTTCTCGTTCCTGGGTGCTTACGCCTTCAGCGGTATCACTACTCTCGGGCTCATCGTTGCCCCGTTCGTGTTCTTTGGCGTTTTCGCACTGACCGCTTGGCTCATGGGTTGGCTTGTGAAGTCATCCCTGAGCACCACGGAACTCGTTTGTACGTTCGTGTTTTCCCTGGTGCCCATCGCATTGGCCTACCATATTGCGCACTTCTTCAGCTTCCTAGTCATCCAGGGCCAACGCATGTTTTCGCTGGCCTCGGATCCGTTCGGCTGGGGATGGGACCTGTTCGGTACGTCTGACTACGCTATCGACATCGGCGTGGTGAATGCGCGCTTCATTTGGTTCCTGAGCATCGCCGCCATAGTGATCGGCCACATCGTAGCGGTCTACGTGGCTTACGTGTACGCGCTGCGTACGTTCGGGAAGGGCACCGCTATGTTCAGCCAGGCCCCGATGCTCGCGCTTATGGCGGGCTACACCATGGTCAGTCTATGGATAGTTGCCCAGCCCATCGTGGAGATTTGATGATGACGATGGCTAGGGTCGCCGGCGGTTGGGGTTTCAGGCACGTGCTGGTGGTAGCATCACTGCTGCTGATCTTCAGCGCCTGCGATAGCGAAGGAACGCAGATCGGTGCGCCGGACCGGCACGCTCTCGGTCCTGCTGACGCCGCCGTAACGCTGGTTGCGTTCGACGATTACCAGTGACCGCACTGCGCGGAGTTCGCCCGTGCGGTGAAACCGGTGGTGATCGAAGAGTACGTCGAGCGGGGCCTCGTGCGGTTCGTCTCCCGGCATTTCGCGTTTCTGGGCCCGGAGTCCATCCGCGCAGCAGAGGCGGCCGAGTGTGCTGGTGAGCAGGGCGGGTTTGAGGATTACTCGCGCCTTGTGCTGGCGAACCAGCGGGCCAACCGCAACGGGGGTGGGTTCGCCGACACCAAGTTGATGGCGCTAGCCCGTTTCGCAGGCTTTGACACAAATGTGTTCGAGTCGTGCCTGGTTGATGGTAAGTATGCGGCGAACGTCCAGCAGGATGTAGCCGACGCTCATGAACTTGGTGTGCGTGGCACTCCTAGCGTGTTCATCAACGGCGAGTTCGTGTCGCCTGCGGACGTGGAGACGGTTCGTGCTGCGTTGGACCGAGCGTTGGCGGTATCCGGAGGTGGTTGATGGGCTCGCGACGACGCATAATCAAGAAAGAGGCGACGCATCTTGCGTCGCCTCTTTCTTGATTATGCGATCGAAACGCTAGCCGCGGCAGAGTCCTGCTTCAGGCCCTTCGGTGCCACGGTACTCGCTGACGAATGCGCGTAGCCCGGATTCATCGTAGGTTGCTTGTGGAAGCGCACGTCCCCATACCGTTGCGGTGATTTCGAATGACTGGTCGGCGAAAGAGCCTGCGACGATGCATTGCTCGCCGAGGGACCGCACGAGCTGATTCACCTTGCCGGCAAGCTCAGGATCGTCAGGCTGGTACCAAAGGACCACGGCGCCGTGCTCCATGTTGTGGACCACCTCCTCGGGGATCAGGTCTGTACCTAAGAACCCGTAAGTGCTCTCTTGCGCGAAGTGGTTGCCAGAGGATGGGGGTATACGGCCAGGTTCGCCTGCGATAACTACGTCTTGATTGTAGAAGTAGGGGGCAGCGTGCTGTCCCGGGAGCTCGCTGAGTTTGATGCCTAAGTCGGCACCGCCACCCTGTAGCAGAACGATGGTTGCGATGATGGCGACAGCCACTACGCCGGCTACGATGCCGTAGAGGAGGTTCGTTTTCTTCCGGTGAGCCTTGGCGCCTTGGCGACGCTCGCGAGATGCCTGGGCGCGTTGCGATCCTTCGCGGCGGCGTTGCCGTTGGTCCATTCCCATTCGTTGTACCAATCCTTGTGAGTAAGCTGAATTAGAGGGAGCCTTGGATACGCTCGAGGAGCTCTCCGATGGTGAGCCAATAATAGACGATGAAGGCACCTGAGACGAGCAGCATCATCGCGCTTATCGTCCCAACGTACGGCAGCACATTGCGAAGCCGGCCCATCATCGCGCCCCTTGCAATCGCCATGCCGAGCGTGAGTAGCAGGATGACCGTGCCCATGCCGAGGCCGTACAGCAGGAACTGTAGGAGGCTGTCGAGGAACGTGCCGGTCGTGAATGTGCCGCCGATGACCGCCAGAAAGATCGGCAGCGTGCAGCTGAGCGATGCCGTGCCGTACGCGAGGCCGAACATGAAGTAGCTACGTATGCTGTTGGTGTTGGCGTTGCCCATGCGCGAAGACAGGCGCATGGCGAAGCTGTTGTATAGGTTTCCGCCAGAAAGGATGTACGTCCCCGTTATCGCCAGTAGCACGCCGATTGAGAGTCCCACCCAGGGGAACGCTCCAACGATGCTGCGAACGCCGAGGCCGATGGGCACACCTACAATAACGAACATCACGACGAACCCTGCGGTCACAATGCTCCCGACCAGTACTGCGCGTTGCAGCCGGGAAGCTAGGCCTCGTTCGTCGCCGTCGTTCCCCGAATCACCCATGTAGAGGCCCAAGTAGGCAGGGAGCATAGCGAATCCACAGGGATTCACCGACGACACCATGCCGGCGCTGAACGCGAAGCCGAGGGGGAACAGCGTGCTGGCGCGGTCGAGGAAGTTGCCGGAACTAGCCGAGGCCTCTTCAATGCTACCGACGACGAACCCGATGTCCGAACCGGTGATGATCGCGCCTATCACCGCGAAACCGAGTGCGCTGACAAGAGCGGCGATCGGGCCGATCACGGACCATCTGCGAAGTCGCTTAGTAGTGGTGATTATGTCCTGCATCGGGTTCACCCTAAGAGGCTACCAGTCGAATTTGCGTCTATTCAAGGCGAAACCTAGGTCACGAGAGCGCCAGCATGTTGGGGATAAGCCTCGCTCAACCCATTTGTTCTTGAGTAGTATCGCGAAGAGGACGAACAGCGAGGGCATGAGGGTGGCGCTGATGTTTCGGTGAACCGCTCCCCGAGCAGACGGTCGATCAATGCGCTGGCCTCCGTTGCGATAACTATGAACACTGCTCCCGATACGACTGCTTCAGTCTACTTGCGATCTGTTTTGCGGACCTGTTGGCTAGACATCGCAATCATTTCCCGTGCTTACGGTCGTTGGTTGAAGCAAACCCCATCGGGATGCGCTCTAGGCCCCAGGCGATGCAGGCCATACCAGAGCCGTACCTTCACGCGCCTCGACGCGCCGACGGCTTCCCGGGACGAGATCAGCGAAACGAGATCGATGAAGCTCCGCTACCACCTGCACTCCGCGGTCCGTGGTGAACCTACCTAGGAGTTGGACTCCGCGGTCCACGGTTTGGTCTAGCGTTGCGTTGGGCTCGCCTTCGGAGCCCACGACCATGTTTGAAGCACGCACGCCGACGACAACCGGTCTGCCGTCTCGTACGTCGTTGAAGATGTTCTGCACACCAACGAGCCGGGCCACGCTTGGAGATACTGGTTGATGAAAGACCACCGCTTTCGGGCCGCTCTGAAGTACGCGTCCGTTCCCCATGATCACCAGGTGTTCGGCAAGTGCGTAGGCTTCGGCCACGTCGTGGGTGACGAGGACCGTCGGAACGTCGATTGCCTCGCGAAGCGCGATGAACTCTTCGACCAATGATTCCCGGCTTGGTGCATCCAGCGCGGAGAAGGGCTCATCCAGGAGAAGCAGATCAGGATGGGGCGCCAGCGCTCGGCCCAACGCAACCCGCTGGCGCTCGCCCCCGGACAACCCCGCAGGCCGTCGTTCTTCCAACCCATGTAGGCGCAGTAGGTCCACCATTCGTGACACCGATTCACGCTGTTGGGCCTTCGTTCGGCGCGAAATGCCAAACGCGATATTCTCGGCGACGGTGAGGTGCGGGAAGAGGGCGTAATCCTGGAACAGGTAGCCGACGTTCCGTCGCCGGACGGGTAGGTTAACCCGCTCCGTGGAGTTAAATAACGAGACTCCATCGAGGAGGATCTTGCCGTCGACAGGCGCTTGCAGCCCCGCAATCGATCGCAGCGTCAACGTTTTGCCTGCGCCTGATGCACCAAGGATCGCTGTCGCCCCATCTCCGGTTTGAAAAGCCGCGTCGAGTGAGAACCCGCCAGCGCGCAGCCGTATGTCCACCGATAGGCTCACGAGCGTTGCCTCCAACTGCTGGCGCTGGCACCGGCGCCGATGGCTACCAGCAGCCCTACACTCACGAACGTCAGCGTGATTGCGAGCACGCGAGCGTCGGATGTGCGTCCTGCGAGCATCGCGTCGTAGATGGCGATGGACATCGTCTGGGTGCGGCCTGGCAGGTTTCCTGCCACCATCAGCGTCGCGCCGAATTCGCCTAGTGCTCGCGCCAACGCAAGCGCGACACCGGCCAACACGGAGCGTCGGGCCAATGGCAACGCCACGTGCAAGAACACGGAGATCTCTGAGCGTCCCAACGTGCGCGCAGCTTCTTCGTACACGCTGTCTACCGACTCGAACCCGGCCTGTGCTGTCCGTACCAAGAACGGTGTCGACACGACGAACGCGGCTAGGACCGCGCCTGTCCAGTCGAAGACGAACGAGAAATCAAAGACGGAGTCCAGCAGTCCTCCGATGGCACTGCGGCGCCCGACCGCCTGTAAAAGGTAGTACCCAAGCACGGTAGGAGGAAGCACCATCGGTGCCAGCACAAGCGCTGATACTACGCCGCGCCCTGGAAAGCTGGCGCGGGCCAGCCACCACGCGAACGGCACGCCAACCAGCGTCGCCAGGATCGTGCTGGTGACCGCAACCTGCAGGCTGATACGAAGGGCGTCCCAGTCCATGTTTAGCGCGGCTCCGAGACGCTGTTGTAGCCAAACTCATGAAGCTTGGCCACGGCTTCAGGGCCGGAGAGATAAGCAACGAACGCTTGCGCGTGCTCGATATCGGTGGTTGACGCGGTTATCGATGCCGTATACATAACGCTGGTTGTCGGCAGCCCTAGCGCGGAAGGGTCGACCAGTGCCACGGCTGTGTCGAAGGTGTGCACCAGTGGCAGAGGGACGAATGCGTAGTCGACCTCGCCAGCCCTGGCGAACTGGAACGCCTGGAGCGCTGACTGGGCGTAGACGATGTGTGACTCGATATCATCCCACAGTCCCGCAGATTGGAGCAGGTGCCTGGCCGCTGTGCCGTACGGAGCAATCTCCGGGTTAGCGATCGCGATGCGTTGGGCCTCGGCGAACGATGGAGTCACGTCGTCTTCCGGTAGCGGTCGAACGATAACGAGCTGTCCGTGACCAATGGTAATGATGCTGTCCTGTCGCAAAAACAATTTTTTGGCGAGATCATCGATGTACTGATCTCCCGCTGAGATGAAAACATCGATGGGCGCGCCCTGTTCGATCTGCCGGGCCACAGCACCGGATGCTGAGTAGGTGATATGGATCTCGACGCCGGTCTGTTTTTCAAATCCTGACCTGATTGAATCCAGTAGCGGTTGCAGGCTCGATGCGGCGGCCACGGTAATACCAGATGGGTTCGGTGTGTTGGCGCACCCAGTGGATACGGCAAGCGAGAGCACTAGTAGCCACAGGTAGCAAACACGCATCTAGGCGGCCGCCGGCTCCGTCCCCATACTCGCGACGTCGTAGCCGCCGAGTGCCTCCACCTGCCGCTGCAAGCTGGACGAGCGTAACGATGCCAGCAGTTCACCGACGGCGTCGTCGTTGAGGAAGTGATCAGGGAAAACGAGATCGTACCGCTCCTGGCCCAACGGCACGAAGTCCAGGCCAAGCGCGATGGCCGCAGCTTTCACCGCTACGCCAGCGTCCGCCAGGCCCATGCCAACCGCGTCAGCGACGCTGAGGTGGCTAGCGGCTGCGCGCTCGTACCCTGCGACGAGTGCGATGGGCACGCCCGCGCCCGCGAGGGATTCGTCCAGGAGCATGCGGCTTCCAGAGCCCGGTTCGCGGTTCACGATGGCGATCCCTGGCCGAGCCAGATCCTCTATCCCTCGGATCCGCTTCGGGTTGCCTGGAGTGACCACCAACCCTTGGTCCCAAACGGCGAAGGTCACCAATGTCGCGGGGAATGGGAGGTAGCGGGCTACTGCGGCCAGGTTGAATTGGCCGGACTGCGGGTCGAGCAGGTGGCACCCGGCCACATGCGCGTTGCCAGCGGCCAGCTCGCGGAGCGCTGCCGTGCTGCCCATCTCGTGCCATGAAAGCTCGACTCCACGTGCGTGCAGGTGCGCGGCCACCACTGAAAGTGACGGATCGCATCCGACTGCCACCAGCGCACGGCCCGTGGAGTTGGCGAGCGGCTCGACGTCAGCGTCGCGTCCATTGGCGCTTTTGTGTACCAGCGCGTTCGCCACAGGCAGTGACCGTACAATCGCGGGATGTCCAGGTCCTCCTGCGAGGGGCCGTGCGACCCACCGGGCGCCTATCTGGTGGACATCCGCGCGTTGTGCCGATTCGTTGTCGTCGAGCGGGCTGGTCAGGGTGGCCATTATGGGTAGCGGCTCATAGGGCAGCGTGAACAGCGCTTCGACACTGGCGCCCAGCGCTCGCGCAAGCCGTAGCGCTACGTCGGTTGATGGAGTCGACGTGCCAAGCTCGACGGCGGAATACGCCTGGCGGCTGATGCCTGCGCGCGCGGCGAGGTCAGCTTGGCTGAGTCCGGCTTTCCTGCGGGCGGGCCGTAACGACGCAGAGAGGATGCCCATGGAATGCAGTGTAAAGCAGGCTTTACACTACTGCAATACGAGTCGACACGGGGCGCCCGCAGCCCAGCCATGGCGGTGGGTCTGTTAGTGCGTGGTGTAGCCAGTGCGTTGCTTTCGTAGGAACAACCGGAATTGCTAAGCGTTGGCTAGGACCGCTTCCGCGTGACCAGCGACCGTCACCTTGTTGTGGATCTTCCCGATTTGTCCGTCTCGTCGATGAGGAACGTCGTGCGGACCACGCCTATGTACTTGCACCCGTAGTTCATTCTTTCCATGCCTTGCCCCCCCGTGTGTTCCCCGGTGGTCTCCTTTCAGGGTTGGCTATGAGTGTGAACGGCAGTTCGTATTTCGTTTTGAAGCTCTGATGCGACTTCACTGAGTCCGGGCTTATGCCCAAGCTCACGGTGTTCTTGGAGGTGAGCGCTTCCAAGTTGTCCCTGAAATCACACGCCTCGTGGGTACGCCCAGAGGTGTTCTTCTTTGGTTCGAAGTAGAGGACAACCTTCTACCCCCCCCCGGAGCGAGCTGAGCGAGCTGAGCGAGATGTTTACGCGGGCATCGGTGGTCGCGGTGGCATCTGGAGCCATTTCTCTGATGGCAGGCATGGCATTGGCATCAGGGATCGTCCCTGAGGGATGGGTTCGAGGGAAGGGCTGATGGACTCCCGGGAGGGTTCTGTCCGTGCTGCTTCCGCTCATAAACAACCTCTACACGCGCGTAGAGGGCCATGCAGACTGCTGAGGTGCGCCCAGGGCCGAAATCAGATACGACAAGGCCGTGAATAGAAGAACGAGAGCGAGTACCAGGACACTGGCATTCAGGAGGTAGAGGAGCAAATAATAGAATGTATCTTTGGATGGGTAGGAATACTCTGTATAAACAAGCAAATACCAGAATATATGCTTGTCGTATTCCTGTGTTCCTGCTATATTTCTACTGTGCACGGCAGGAGATTGCAGTGCTGGTGCCGAAACGGTGCCGAATCGACCCGGTGACTGGAGGAGACATGGCGAAATTGGGGCAGTACACATATCCGGACATCAGGTTCGGGGACGCGGTTGAGATCTCGGGGAGAGTTCTCACCAAGTTCAAGGGGACGGTTAGTGTGAAGGGGCTTGCATGGGAGCTGGGAATGGCCGAGGGGAGCGGCACTCTGTTCGCCAAGGTTGCAGCCATGCGCGACTTCGGCCTGATTGAAGGTCGAGGGGAGCTGCGCATATCACAGTTGGCTCAGCGAGTCCTGCACCCGGCGACGCCCGAGGAAGGGCAGGCGGCGCGCGCAGAGGCTTTCCAGCGCGTGGACCTGCTTCGGCAACTCTACGACCGGTTTGAGGGGGAAGTTCCCGACGATATGAGCATGCTCGTTGGGCTCGAGGAGATCACGCGTGCGTCCCGTGACGAGATCGTAAGGCGCGCGCCGCTGATTCAGAAGCACCTGACCGATGCGATCCGTGTGCTGGGGCGGCCGGTGAGGGCAGAGAGAAAATCAGAACATTCTGTACATACGCAGAATATGCTAGGTGTAACCGCAGCAATATCTACGTCAAGAGAACAAGGTGAAGCTTCTTCCTCTGGGCTTCATCTCTCGGCGGGAGGGCGACAGCTGTCGGTGCCGCTAACGCCCGAGTACATTGATGTTGCGATCACGCTGTTAAGCGCCCTGAAAGGCGAACTCAGGAGCGATCGCGAAATCGTAGAAGAGGCAGACGGTGTAGCTGATGATGAAGAGACCAGTGCTCAGGGTATGTGCATTGAGTCCGCAAACGTCGCCGCGCTCGAACTGGGGAGTATCGAGCAGCTCGACTTGCCAAGTGAGGCGCAGGCGTAAAAGGTAGGGCGCTCTCCTCGATCTGTTACTGGTCGGGGGCGGCTCCAAGCGAGGTACCTAGGTCTCCGCCAAGATGCTCGGCGAGCTTGCGCGCCGTAGCCCCGGACATGCCAGGCACCTTGGCGACGTCGGTGAGGCTCGCTTGCCGTATCCCCGCGACACTGCCGAACCTGCGCAGCAGTTCACGCTTGCGCTTGGGTCCGATTCCCGGCGCATCGTCCAGTGCGGAGCGGGTCGCGGCCTTACTGCGGCGCTGTCTGTGGTAGGTGATGGCGAACCGGTGGGCCTCATCACGCAGTCGCTGCACGAGATACAACCCCTGGGAGCCCCGCTGGAGCAGTACTGGCTCGGGCATGTGGGGGAGGAATATCTCCTCCTCCTGCTTCGCCAAACTGCACAGCGGTACGTCCGTGATACCGAGCTCCAGAAAAATCTCCTGGACAGCGTTGAGGTGTCCCTTGCCACCGTCGATGATGACGAGACCTGGTACGAGACCGAACGATGTCTGCGGCTCCTGTTGCTTGCCTGTGGTCACCTGATGAGGCGCAAGCGCTCCTGTTTTGGCGTAACGGCGGTGGCGCTGTCGCCCGGCCCTCGATGCGGTGCTAGCGACTGTCGCTTCCTGGTCCACGTGCTCGTCAGAGGGTCGTTCTCGCATCTCCTGGCGTTCTTGGGCAAGCCGCCGGAACCTGCGGCGCAGCATCTCCTGCATCGACGCGTAATCGTTCGGCCCTTCGACGGTCTTTACCTGGAACCGCCGGTAGTGCGAGTTCTTGGGCCTGCCGTCTTCGAATACGACCATGCTGCCCACGGAATTCGTGCCTTGGATGTTGGAGATGTCGTAACACTCGATACGAGTGGGGAGCTCGGGCAGGCTGAGCGCCTCCTGCAATTCCGTCATGGCCTGCATCACTTTGTCGGACTCCGACAACCACTTGATGCGCCTCTGGTTGAGACCTTCGACAGCGTTCTCGGCTGCCATCGCGACCAGGCGCCGTTTGTCTCCGCGCTGAGGGTGGTGAATCGACACGCGATGCCCGCGCTTGCCTGTGAGCCACGTCTCTACCGCCTCCGCGTCCTCGATGGGGTGCTGCACGATCAACGTGCGAGGGATGTCGGGCGTGGCATCATAGAACTGCTGGATGAACTCTTCGATCAGCTGCGGTTCTTCTTCCACATCGCCACCTTCCATCAGGAAGTGCTCCCGTCCGATGAGCTTGCCCTTGCGTACTTTGAACAGCTCGACCCACACTTCGCCCTGGTCGTTGGCCAACGCGATCACGTCGGCATCCTCGTCGCGCCCCGACACGACCTTCTGGTTCTGCGTCACCGAATCGATGGCACGGATCTGGTCGCGCAGCACCGCGGCACGCTCGAACTGAAGCGCATCGCTCGCGTCGGTCATCTTGTCCTTCAGATCACGACTGACCTGATCGGAGTCGCCATCCAGGAATTGGAACACCTGCTGGATGACCTCGCTGTACCCTTGGCGATCGACGGCACCGATGCACGGGCCCACGCAGCGATGGATGAAATACTCGAGGCACGCGCGTTCGTCAGTACCCGTGATGGGTTTGGTGCAAGAGCGGTAGGGGAATAGCTTCTTCAGCAGGTCCATCGTCTTGCGGACCGACCCGGCGCTGGCGAATGGCCCGAAGTAGCGAGCGCCGTCTGGCAGTACCCGGCGGGTGAAGTACACCTGCGGGAATGCCTCTTTGGGATCGATCTTGATATAGGGGTAGGTCTTATCGTCTTTGAGCCGGGCGTTGTAGAACGGCCGGTGCTGTTTGATCAGCAGGTTCTCGAGGAGCAGCGCCTCCTGCACCGACTCGGTGACGATGTACTCGAAGTCGGCTATGCGTTGCACCATCACCTGGATCTTGGGTTCTTTGCCGTGGGGCGTCTGGAAGTAGGAGCGAACCCGGTTGCGTAGGTTCGCAGCCTTACCCACGTACAACACAGAAGTGTCCTCATCCTTCATGAGGTAGACACCCGGCTGCAGGGGCAGGGCTTTCAGCCGGTCGGCGAATCGCCCTTGAATGCCTCGTGGGCTCGTGCTCGCTGCCATGGTGCGGTAAGTGTAACTTGGCCAATCGGGCGTCAATGAGTCTGAAGGTACGCTCGATTTGGTGTGTGCTATTGGAAAATCTAACGAAAAATGTTAGATTATTAGTGCATGCTTCTTCGGAACTCTTACGGAAGTGCCACGATGTTCTATGCATCGCTAGGCAATAATGGGACGCCTCATAGGAGAACAATTGATGCAAGAAGATAGCCCGGAGCAGATTCCTGAAGAGGACCGAACTCTGGGAAAGTACCCGATAAGTGTGGCCTCCAATCTGACAGGGGTTCCGGAGCACAAGCTCCGAGCGTTTGAGAGTGCGGAGCTGATTGGGCCGGACAGGACCGAAGGTGGTACCAGACTCTACTCAGACGAGGAGCTTGAGAAGATCAGGCGGATAGCGGAGTTGGCCGACAAGGGCATCAACTACGCGGGGATCCGCGAGGTACTTGAAATGGCCGAGGGGTAGCAGAACCTCAAATCGAGCACCGAGTAAAAGGACCCAACTAAAAGGGAATAAACAAACAATTTCATGGCGCCCCTCAGGTGCGTTGGGCCTCGCCGATCCCATTCGCTAGGAGTGAGGCCAAGACAATCGGGCATCCAGTGGACATCGTATTTACGGTTGCTCGTTGTACTTCCGGCAGAGGTGCCGCCCAGGTCACCGGGAAAGAATGGTTAGAGATGGATTGGGTTTTGCTTTCGCTAATCAGTGCAGTGGGCTTCACTGCAATGACCATCGTCCAGAAACGGACGTTGGAACGGCACGTCAACGGAGCGGTGGTGTTCAATGCGGTCGCTGCGCTTCCCCAGCTGGGGGGCGCGGTTGTCATACTTGCGCTATCACCTCCTGACTGGTCGTCGGCGGCCGTCGCAATCATGCTTGCGGCAGGCGTCGCCCAGGCTACGGTTTGGTTGCTCCAGGGGTATGCGATCAATCGCGAGAAAGACATCTCGCGGATTGTTCCGGTCCTCGATTCACATCCGCTATTGGTTCTCATCATCGCAATTGTTGCATTGGGAGAGGTGCTGACGCCGATTAAGTGGATTGCCGTGCTGATGGTCATCGCTGGCGCGATTATTGCATCATGGCATCAAGCGCTTCCAGGCGAACGGGTACGGTTGAACAGGTCACTCTTCGCCGTGCTCGGCGCGGCGGTAGCTATGGCGGTCGTGACGGTCTTGTTCAAGATCGCTTCGGCAGAGCTCTCCATTGTGCAGATGGTCGGGCTAGCATGGGTAGTCTCAGCTCCGATCCACCTAATCATCGCTCGCGTCACTCACGTAGGTCACGAGATGCGCCGCGTGCTCGGTTCGGGCAGGGCACTGCGCATGGTCAGCGTTACCCAAGTTGCGTTCGTCGTCGCGATCTTTTCCGGGGTCGCTGCGTTGTCGCTCGGGCCCGTGTCCCTGGCGACAGCGATCATGGGCACACGCCCGGTGATGCTCCTGCTATGGGTGGTGATCAGTGGCTTGAGCGTAGGGAACGCGCTCCGCGGCAGGCCTGAACAGGGCGGTATGGGGATCAAGTGGGCATCCGCCAGTTTGGTCACCGTGGGGGTAGGGGTGATGGCCTTCTAAGGCTTCGTTGCTGATGCCGCGTAACAATTGAGAGAAACAAGAAGAGGGGCGCCACAGGCGCCCCTCTTCTCCTGCAGGTTCTGCGTCTGCGGATTGGCGGGTTAGCGGCCCAGATCCGTAACCAATTTAATCACCGCGAGTGTGATCCCCATCAGCGCTGTCACGGAACCGATCATCACGATCTCTCTTCGAAGGCTACCGGCTGACATGACCGTCAGCGCTTGTCGTTCACGGCGAGAGGCCGCTCGCCCGGTGCGGCGCGGCGCGGGAGTGGAGGCCGGAGCAGCAGCTTCCAACTCCGCACCGCTGGCCTCGACAACAGCGACCGCTGACCCTTCTTCCTGTTCTTGCGCGAGAGGGTCAGTGGCCCCTGGAGCCTGAGCAGCTGCAGCCAAATCTGGCCCTGTTGAGTGAGCCTTTTTTTTCGCCGCCGATTTGGCCCTCGCCTGGCTTGCGGCCACCCGTGATCCCTGCTTGTTTGGCATGTCTGTCCTTGTGGAACGTACGTTATTTGGTTGGCGGTTTCGCGATGATGCTGGTGGCCGCAATCACCATGTCTGCGACCTGCCCGACATCCATCCAGTCCGTGTTGAGAATCATATGATAGTGCCGAAGGTCCTCGGGTTGAACCTTGAAGTAGCGCTGGAAGTACGCGTTTCGCGCTTTGTCATTCTCAGTAGTGTACTTTTCGGCCTCAGCGCGATCCAACGAGACCCGCTCCATAATCCGCTCAATCCGTTGGGTCTTCCGTGATGTCAGCCCCACGTGCAGAATTCCCGGTTCGTTGGCGAGAATCATGTTTGCGCCTCGGCCTGCAATGATCACGTTGCCCGATTCCGCGATCTCGCGGATCGCGGCTGCGGTCACCCGTATCAGGTCGTCATCAACCGTGCCGTCGGCTGGAATTGCGCCTTCTACCGGGAAGTCCTTGTACTCGCGTACAAGCAGGGCATCCAAGCCTCCGCCGAAGTACGGATCCGTGCCTCCACCTGCTAGCGCTGAGCGCTCGAGCACCGCGCGTACGAAGCCCGCGAAACGGTCGCCGAGGCTCGGCGCACGCTCCGTGCGTTCTGCGACAGCCGCCACAGTGGTGCCTAGTTTCTTCGCGGCTTCGGCCAGGATGAGCCTGTCGACGAAGTCGATTCCAAGCTTGCGTGCTACGTCCGCCCCGACTTCTGGGGATCCTGTCCCGATCAATCCGGTGATGGTGATAACCGGCATGGCATGGACTCCTTGGGGGTGCGTCTCAGCGACGGCCTTCGGTGCGTGTCCCTATAGCGCGGGACGTATCTCTTGCACTTTGTGGCCGACATGCTAACCCCTCCGCTGACGAAGCAAAAGGCCAGACTCTACGCCCGTGGATGCGCGCCATCGAAAACGCGGCGCACCTGGTCGTCGGTCAGGTGTGTGTAGATCTGTGTGGTTGCGATGCTGGCATGGCCCAACAACTCCTGAACGTGCCGAAGCGACGCGCCCCCGCGAAGTAGGTGAGTGGCGAAGCTATGGCGTAACGTGTGCGGCGTGACGTTTGTCGTCACGCCTGAGGTTGCGACCGTTCGCTTGAGCGCGAGCCAGTACCCCTGGCGCGTCAGTGGCCGCCCCTGTGCGTTCAGGAACACGGCGCGTGGAGCCGCACGCAGGTGATCCCCGCGAGCGACGAGGACCGGTCTCGCCTCGCGGATGAAATAACGGAGGCGTTCGGCGATGCCGGGGTACAGTGGCACCACGCGTTCCTTGGAACCTTTGCCCAACACGCGCACCCAGCCGTCCTCGAGGTTGAGGCTCGAGAGGTCGATGCCCGTGGGACCGACGACCTCGGATACGCGCAGGCCCGCGGCGTAGGTTAGTTCTAGCATCGCCCGGTCGCGCACTCCCTCCGCGCCTGGTCCCTCGCTCGCCGTCTTCAGCAGCGTTACGACGTCCTCTTCTGTGAGCACATCGGGTAAGGGGCGTCCCTGGCGTCTGGCTTTCAGCTTGTCAGCGGGACTCTTCACAATCTCACCCTCTTCGGCGAGGAATTGGAAGAACGATCGTATCGCCGCGATCTTGCGGGCTACGCTCGACTGGGTATACCCACGGTGGACGAGCTCAGCTGCGTAGTCCTGCAACCGTCGCTCGCTGACGTGGTCCCAGCGTATGCTGGGACCACGTTGATTGATAATCAACGTGAGTTGCTTAAGATCGGCTCGGTAGGCGTTCACGGTGTTCGCCGCTAGGCCACGCTCTGAGCGCAGGTGGCTAAGGAAGACCGTGACTTGGTGGTCCTGGTGGCCAGTGCCGGTTTTTGTAGCGGTGGTCATCGCTCGAGCAGCCTCATGACGTACTACGGCGTATTCTAGGGATGGCGTCGCCGTCTGCGGAACGCCTTTCCGACACACGCAGAGTTGACATAACGTATGACAATAGATATCGATCCACTTGCCTTCGGCGTGTCGCTGCTGCCGTGGACGGCGCTGCTCACCATCGTCGGCGCTTGCGGGGCGATCCTCTGGATGTTGCGCCGCGCTGCGACCTTCGGCCTCACACCGCGAACGACCTACGGTATCGCGTTGCGTGCCGCCCTGTGGTCAACGCTTGGTGGACGACTGTTTCACGTGATAGACCACGCAGACTTTTACTCAGATGTCCCATTCCAGGCGTTCTACCTGTGGAACGGCGGTCTATCGCTCTGGGGTTCGCTGATTGTTGGCGCGGGCGGCGCACTTTGGCACGCCAAGCGCGCCGGGGCTACGCTGTCTGCGTTCGCCCACGCTCTCATGCTCGCAGGGCTCGCCGCGCTCACCGTCGGCCGACTCGGTGATTTCCTCGCGGGCGAGCGGGTCGGCACGGGCTCGTCGCTTGCGTGGGCAGTCACCTACGCCAACGAGCGCTCCGTAGCGTTCTCCGCGGGTTCCGCGCATCCCGTCGCGCTTTACGAGGCGCTACTGGCCATCGTGCTGTTGGTCGTGCTCGTCCGCCTGTGGCACCGTATCAAGCGAGCCAGGGCTATCGACATCGCGTTCGCGGGTTACGCCGTTGGGCGATTCCTGATCGGGTTCGTCACGGTTGAGCGCACCGTCGGTGGCCTCGATTTTTCTCAGTGGGTCGCTTTGGCGGTCCTTGGCGTGATCAGCCTATTCGCCGTTCGCGGGTACGCGAGGTCGCGTATCCTTGATTCGCCAGCTCGAACCTAACGGCAATGACCGGGGGAGAACAGATGACGACGTTGATCACGGGCGTAGGCCTGATAGGAACCGCTTTCGCTAAGCTTGCGATTGACCGTGGCGAAAAGGTGGTGTTTGTTGATTCGGAGCCACGCGCCGACTACCTTGCCGAGAAGCTGGGATCATCCAGCGTAACCTCCGTACGACGTGACGTCCGTGATCTGCCTGCGTTGGTCGAGACCATGACCGCCAACGGTGTAGACACCGTCGTCCACACTGCAGGACTCATCGGTGGGCGTGTTGCGGACCCCCTCTACACGGGCCTCCAGATCAACATCGGTGGAACGATAAATGTCTGTGAGGCTGTGCGTTTGGCAGGGGTGAAGCGGCTGGTTCACATCAGTACTTTCGGCGTGTACGACCGAGACAAAGAAGGCGATACTCCCCTCACAGAGTCGCTGCCGCTGTGGTCAGATCGTGGCTATCCGGCATCCAAGATCGCCAACGAACTCATCGTGAACACCTATGCCACCCAGTACGGCTTCGAGCTTGTCGTGTTGCGCCCCGCCAACGTCTACGGCGTTGGCCATTTCTGGGCTGGATCAGGCGGAGGCGAGGTCCTGCAGCGCCTTGTGGCCGCAGGCATCAAAGGCGAGACCATCGAAATGCCCGTCGTGCGCGATTTCGAGTACGTGTATGCCAAGGACGTCGGCCACGCTGTCGACCTCGCGGCCACTGTGCCTCAGCCCACCCAACGAGCATTCAACGTGGGTAACGGCGAAATCACGAGCTTCGCCGACTTGGTGGAGGCGGCCAAGAGGTCCATGCCAGGGCTCAATGTCGTGCCGACAGGCGGCAGCGCCGATGGCATCAAACAGGCGATGGACCTCAGCGCAAGCAAGCAGGGCCTGGGCTGGGAGCCGCGGTACTCGCTCGCCGATGGCCTGGCCGACTACGCTAGCGAGCTCAAGGCGAGCCTCGGCTGGGTCGACGGTGCGTAATCCCGTAGCGTCAGACGCAATCGCGGACTACCGTTCCAGTGATCGATATCCAGTGTGTACACGATGTCCACGTAGCGAGTGCCGTTGACCCAATCCTGACGGAAGCCCACCGCGTCCCACGTGGCACCACCGGCGACCAGTGTGAGCCGGAAATGGTTATGGGCCGCGCCCATAGTGCGGGCCTCGCGGACCTCTGCTCCACGTGTGAGGAAGAGCGGAGCGGGGTTGCCGATGCCGAACGGTTCCATTTTGCGGAGCGCCTGGAACGTCGGTCCCATCAGCTCGACCAGCTGAACCTCGGCATCCACCACGCCGTCGATGGTCGATGGCGATTCGCCGAGCTGCTCAGCCGCGATTGCCTGCAAGCGCTCGATGAGCGCTGGCAGCACGCTGGCGTCGCAAGAGAACCCCGCCGCCTGCGCGTGACCGCCGTACCGGTTGAGCAGATCGTCGCACGCCGTGAGCGCGTCAGACCAGTGGAATCCCGGTGCGCTGCGACAACTCGCCATGATGGTGTCGCCGTCCTGGGCGTAGCAAAGGGCTGGTGCCCCGAATTCCTCGGCAAGCTTACCTGCGACGAGCCCAACGACGCCGGGGTTGAAGTCCGCAGACCCCACAGCCAGGAGCGGCGGGATCTGTGCTGGCAGCTGCTGTCGTGCGGCCAGCAGGGTTTCCTCGGTGAGCTCGCGTCGCTGGGTGTTGTAGCCATCCAGTTTGCTGACCAATGACTCGGCCCGCTGGCGGTCGTCTGTGGTTAGGAGGTCGAGCGCGATATCGGCGTGATCCAACCGGCCCGCAGCGTTGATGCGTGGTCCGATAGCGAACCCGATAGTCTCTGCCGTCACGTGCGCCAGGTCCGTCCGCGCAGCGCGCAGCAGCGCCAGTAGTCCGGTGGACGATGTCTTCGACAGGTGCTTCAGTCCACGGTGCACGATGAACCGGTTCTCGCCCAGCAGCGGCGCCATGTCCGTGATCGTGCCGATGGCCGCAAGCTCCATCAAACCATCGCTCCATCGCTCCCCATGCTCCGGTTCCAGCAGCGCCTGCGATAGCTTGAGCGTCATGCCCACGCCCGTGAGATGGTCGAAGCCGTAGCGCGAATGCTCAGCGTGTGGGTTGATGATCGCTGCGGCATCCGGCAGGTTCTCGGCCACTAAATGGTGGTCCGTCACCACCGTGTCCACGCCGCGATCCTTCGCGTGTTTGATGGCATCTACATCGGTGACACCACAGTCCACGGTGATGATCAGCTTCACACCTTGCTCACGAAGGTTATCGACGGCGGTGACGTTCAGCCCGTGGCCCTCTTGGACGCGATGAGGGATGTAGGAGAGGACGTTGAGCCCGTACCGACGCAGGGCTTTGACCATGAGCGCGGTGCCGGTGACGCCGTCGGCGTCAAAGTCACCGTAGACAGCGACCGTTTCGCCGTGATCACGCGCCGCTCTGATTCGGCTTGTGGCGCGATCCACGTCGGGGAGGGTGGCCGGGTCCTCGAACAGCGAGTCAGCCGCTTCCATGAATTCTCTTGCCTGATCGGTGGTGGTGATGCCCCGCCGAACCAGCAGGTGTGCAACCAACGTCGGCAGGTCGCTCAGTGCAGCGATGGCTGCTGGTGGGCTGTTTGGCGCCACGCGCCACCGACGTTGTTGGCCTTCCAAGACCCCCCCCTCGGAGAATGTCGACTCAGTCGACGCGGAAGAGGAAGAAGACATGGGTGTCGTGGACAAGAATGGCAATCCAAGTGGCCAGAGTATCTAAGGAATCTAGCCGCTCGGGGCGCTATGTAACAAGGGAATATCTTCGTGCTTAGGAGGGATTCCTCGCGCGACCCTGGTTGCGAGAGGTCACAGTGAGCACGAAAAATGAGGTGGCCGCTAGCGCTTGTTGCGGTAATGCTCGAGCAGACGACCGAGGCCCAGCCCAGCACCGCCGGCCACCAGTAGGAAGATCCAGGCGGCGATCATGTCTCCTCCTGTGAACTCTTCGGGATTCATGGCGTCCGTCCTTTTCTGTCGTAGCTCCCGCAGTTGGTCATTTCTGCCAACTGATGCCTGGTCTAGACTTTGCTGAAGATCAATGACGCGTTGTGACCACCGAACCCGAGGTTGTTGCTCATCGCTGATTTCAACGTGATCTGCTGCGCCTGGTGCGGGGTGTAGTCCAAGTCGCAGTCTGGGTCAGTCGACACAAGGTTGATCGTCGGTGGTACTACGCCCGTCGAAACCGCCAGCGCCGTGATCGCTGCCTCGACGCCGCCTGCCGCGCCCAGCAGGTGTCCAGTCATGGACTTGGTCGAGCTGATCTTCACCTTGTACGCTTCGTCGCCGAACGCAGCCTTCATCGCTTGCGTTTCGTACTTGTCGTTCATGGGCGTGCTCGTGCCGTGCGCATTGATGTAACCCACGTCGGATGGCACCAGCCCTGCCTCCGCGAACGCTTTTGCGATCGCGCGCGCCGCGCCTTCACCACCGGGCGCCGGCTGCGTTACGTGGAATGCGTCGGACGACGCACCGTAGCCCGCGAGCTCTGCGATAGGGGTCACGCCGCGGCGTGATACGCTTTCCTCGCTCTCTAGGATCAGGATGCCAGCCCCCTCGCCCATCACGAAGCCGTCGCGGTTGGCGTCGAAAGGCCTGCTGGCACCTGTTGGATCATCGTTGCGTTTGGACAATGCCATGCACGCGTTGAATCCGGCGACAGCGATGGGCACGATCGGGGCCTCCGTGCCGCCCGCGATCGCGATATCCACTTCGCCACTGCGGATCATGTGGGACGCGATACCTATGCCGTCAGCGCCAGATGAACAGGCGGTAACTGTGCAGTAGTTGGGCCCTTGCGCTCCGAACAGGATGGATACTTGGCCTGGAGCCATGTCCGCCAACATCATCGGTACGAGGAACGGGTTCACCCGCGATGGGCCTTTCTCGGCCAGCACCGCCCACTGCTCGGACAGCGTGAGAATGCCGCCGATGCCGCTGCCGATGACGGAGCCCACACGTGTAGCGTCAATGCTCGGATCGTCAAGCTTGAGGTTCGCCTGCTCCAGCGCTTGGCTTGTCGCCGCCACCGCGAACTGCGCGAATCGGTCGAGCCGTCGAGCCTGCTTGCGGTCGGTGTATAGCGTTGGGTCGAACCCCTTCACCTCACCTGCGATGGTTGTTTCGAAGCCCTCAGTGTCGAACGCGGTGATTTGCCGGATGCCAGACTTACCCTGCAGCAGCGCTTCCCACGTGGACTTGGTGTCCAGACCCAGGGGTGTGACCATTCCGATGCCTGTAACGAAAACCTTGCCGGACAAGCGGACCTCCTTGGAGGAGCGACGGGATTCAACGAGTCCATGTTAGGTTGCACCCGCAGACGGGGACAACCATGCACGGCGCCGGAACCATAACAGTCCCCGCTGCTAGGCGAGGACTGAATAGTCCCGATCCGGACGTGGGGATTAGGGCTAGTCCAGCGTGATGGGCCTTAGGTAGAGCCTGCCTGAGCGGTTCTCCAGGTACCCCGCGCGTTCGTGAATACCGTGGCTGAAGATTAGCAGCCAACCTTCACGCACCGCCTCGCTGAGTACCGCCCGCTTGGTCTGGAGCGTTTCCTCGGGATGACGGTCCGCGGCGGAGATGCAGGCGAGCTGCAAGTGGTAAGGCGTAGGCACGAGGTCACCCAGGAACGCTACCCGCTCACCACCGTGAGTGATTATCGCGATCTGGTGACCGTCTGCAGGACCGCTGGCGCGCCGCACGAAGAATCCTGGAGCTATGGTGTGCTCGCCGTCGATAAGCTCCAAGCGACCCTTGTCGAACAGAGGCAGGAAGTCGTCCTTGATGAATCCATCCACGTGGCGCTCTGTGGGCGACGTCGCCTCCTCCATCGCTTCGCGTTGTACGTAGTACGTCGCCTGCGGGAAGGTCGGTACGACTTCGCCACGCCGGTTGACGCGTGTGCACCCGCCGGTGTGCTCGAAGTGCAGACTCGACAGCACGACACCGTTGATGTCTTGTGCGCCGAGGCCGTTGGCCTTGAGCCCGGACAGCAACTGTGACGTGACTAGCCCGTAGTCATCACGACGTTCGAGGGAATGCTTGCCGCCGGTGCCAGTGTCCACCAGGAAATTTTGCGTGCCGATGCGAACCAGCAAGCAATTGAGGCCGAGCTTGATCCTGTTCCGGCGGTCTGCCGGCATCCAGTCTTGCCACTGTCCCTTCGGGATCTGGCCGAAGATGACGCCGCCGTCAATCTTGAAGGTGCCGTCGGACAGAATCTTGAGATCGGTGCGACCTGGTGATATGTGGCCAGTTCGCTGGCGTTGGCCGGTACGAGGAGTGCCAGAAGTCGAGGTGCCTTCCACTTGGTCACCGCCAGTAAACATAGAGTATTGGAGACGAGACGGTCGTCATCTTGCGGGGGGATTGCGAGAGCGACTGGAGGCACCCTAAAGGCCAGCGCAAACCTTGTCAACAGCCAATCCAGGGTAATCCGAGAATGCGATTTCCACCGAGTGTCCATGGCAAAATGTCGGATGCCGCAGCGCAGTAGAATGCCGTCGTCGCCTAGGGCATTGCAGCCGACGATTCTTGGGGAGGAACACCAATGGCACGCATCACTGCGTTGGATCACATCGTTCTGAAATCGGCCGATGTTGAGCGCTCACTCGATTTCTATTGCAATGTTTTGGGTCTTGAAGGAGTCCGGCTAGACGACTGGCGTGCGGGTGACGTGAGGTTCCCCTCCGTCCGCGTCAATGCTGACACGATCATCGATATCCTCGGAACCGAAGATCCGATGGGCGACGCGGCTGGTCAGCAACTCGACCACTACTGCATGGTCGTCGAACCTGGCGGGCTCGACGAGATATTGGCGAAGGTCGCTGAGTTTGGCATCGAGCCGGGTGCGAAGCAATCGCGGTTCGGTGCTAGGGGACGTGGCGAATCGTCATACCTCGTCGCACCGGAAGGCGTGACGCTGGAGCTTCGCCATTACCCGGATGGCGGCAACGATCGCAACTAGTCGGCTACGGGTAGCTGACTAGGCCTTCAGGGCTGATGTGGATAGGCTGGCGATAGTGGACTACGCGTGGATCCTCGACCGTCTCCGCGAGTGACGCGCCTGGCGGCACCATCGGATAGACGTTCTCTTCCGGCGAAACGCGGAAATCGATAACGTACGGCCCCGGATGGCTCGCGGCCGTGGCCAGCGCCATCCCTACGTGATCCTTCTCCGTGACCTTGCAAGCCGCGATTCCGTACGCCTCTGCAAGTTTCACGTAGTCGGGGCCGCTGATCGACACGGCCTTGTAGTGATGGTCGTAGAACAGTTCCTGCCACTGCCGCACCATGCCGGAGTAGCCGTTGTTGATAATCACAATCTTCACCGGCAGGTGCTCCTGTGCGATCGTCGCGAATTCCTGAATCGTCATTTGGATGCCAGCGTCACCCGCGATGGACCATACCGTCGCGCCGGGCCTCGCAATCTGCGCACCGATCGCGGCAGGTACCTCGAATCCCATGACGCCGAGTCCCCCGGAGGACACGAAGCTGTTCACCGATGGCATGAACATGAACTGTGCTGCCCACATCTGGTGCTGACCAACCCCGGTCACGACTACCGGGTCGTCGCTGTGTTCTACGATCTTGTTCAGCTCACGCAGCACGTACTGCGGCGTCACCACGTCGGCGTCCGGCACATCGATGCTGGGGTGGCCGTGGTCCAGGTCGGCGAGCCGCGTGAGCCAGGCACTGCGTGGCTCGTGACGGACCAGGGGCAGCAGGGCGTCCAGCGTCTGGCCCACATCGCCCAGGAGGGCGACATCGGCGTGTACATTCTTGCCGATGTTGCTCTTTTCGATGTCCAAGTGAACGATCTTGGCGTTCGACCCGAACGAGCCTGGCCTGCCTATTACACGGTCGTCGAAGCGCATGCCCACGCCGATGATGAGATCAGCCTCGACCGTCGCGATGTTGGACGTGTACATGCCATGCATGCCAACCATACCCATGGCTAGCGGATGATGACGGGCGAACGCACTGGTGCCGTGGAGCGTATTGAGCACAGGAATGTTGGCCTTTTCCACGAGCGCTGCCAGGGCGTCCCATGCCCGCGATATGTGCACCCCACGCCCAGCAATCAACACGGGGCGTTCGGCTTCGTTCAAGAGCCGTGCTGTCTCTTCAATCTTGGGTGTCGACGCGCGAGGAGCAGGCCGCGCTTCGCTGAAGCTTGGGTACTTGAATTCGAGTTCCTCTGCCTGAACGTCTTTCGGCAGATCGACGAGCACCGGCCCCGGCCTGCCCTCGGTCGCCACTCGGAACGCCTCTCGAATGGTGGAGGCAATGTCCGCTGAGTCCATCACCAGGAACGCTTTTTTCACCACGGGGGTCGCCATCGCGACGGTGTCGCACTCTTGGAACGCTTCTTTGCCCATAAACGCCCGAGCGACTTGGCCTGTGATGGCAACCAGCGGCGTGGAGTCCATCTTGGCCGCGGCGAGCCCCGTCATTAGATTCGTCGCCCCTGGCCCAGATGTCGCCACGCACACGCCAACCTTGCCGGATATGCGTGCATACGCCTCTGCCGCATGGGCGGAGGCCTGTTCGTGGCGTACGAGGATGTGCCGGAGTTTGGGATAGTGCCAGAGCGCGTCGTAGAACGGGAGGATCGCACCTCCCGGGAAGCCGAAGATAACGTCAACGTCTTCTTTCAAGAGGGCTTCGCAAGCGCTCATCGCGCCGGTGATCTTCATGCAGTGTCCATGGGCTACAGAGTTGGCCGTCTCCATTGGTTCTTTTCGGGGCCACGGTCTCGGAGTTTATCAATTTTGCTCGTTTTCAGTCAACGGATTTAGGAGCGAACATGGCCTTCACGTGATGTATCTCGGAGTATCACGATCGCTTGTGCCAGCCATCCACCAACGCTAGCATCCGGTCATATCCCCGCACGATGATCGAGGCAAAATGCATGGCCAAAATGACGACTGAACAGTCCGAAAAGTTCCTCGCGCTGCCTAACCTTGCCCACTTCATCACCCTTCGCGCCGACGGCTCCCCCCACGCGGCCCCGGTGTGGTACGAGTTCGCCGACGGCCGCTTCCATGTCTTTACGCCCGCCACTTCAGTAAAGTTGCGCAACCTCGGTCGCGATTCGCGTATGACGTTGTCCATCGCATCCCCCGACCAGCCATACAGCTATGTCGTCGCCAGTGGCAGGGCCGAGATCATGAGCGGCGACATCATTGGACGTGCGGTCTCCATCGCATCGCGGTACGAAGGGTTGGCTGGTGGCGTTCAGTACATCGAGACGCTGCAAACGAGATTCAGCGTCTCGGTCGTTGCGATGGCCCCGATCAGAATGGTCGGGTGGGTCACCGACTAGTGAGCTTCACCGCTGACCTTCACCTTCACTCCTCGTACGGACGCGCCATGAGTCGCTGCCTCGCGGCCTAAGCACCGGCGTGCTGAATAGAATCCAAACGAGCTCTCGCAGGCCCGGAGCGGTGCCGCGGGTCGAGGCTGGTTCGTTCATTGGCCCCACCGATCGCCGCCTACCATTTCTTACGCTCGTGTCGCTGGATGAAGTGATCGTAGAAGCGTTGGGGCGTGGGCCCGCGACCAAAGGCGCCCACGCCGTTTATGACCAGCCCATTGCCAGCGTTGGCAGAAGAACTCCACGTCCTGGAGCCAGTAACGTCTGATGTCATTGCAGCCGTCGCGTGAGGAGATGCCGCACAGGCTGTTCTCGCCGCACGGGAGGGGAAGGTCACTATCGATATGGCTACGACGGCGTCTATGGCACGGTGCGTTCCGCCTGATTCGCAGGGTGTGTCTGGTGTCTTGGAGGCTTCGCGAATCCTATGAGCGTTGCCGCGATTACCAGCAAGGCCGCCTGGCCCCAGAACGATGGCCGGTAGCTCCCATACACCCCGTACAGCATCGCCGCTGTCGGCGCACCTAGCCCAAGCCCGAGCATCGCCGCCGGCAGCACGATCCCGCGGATTCGCCCCAGGAAAGTGCGGCCGTAGTACTGTGCCCAAATGGTGTTCTGCACCACCGTGTTGGCCCCCGCTCCAGCCCCGATCATGATGCCTGTCAAGAAGATCGCAGGCTCCGAGACCACCGTGAGAGACAACACGATCGCTAGTCCGTGCGTGCCCATGGCAGCAACCCCTACGAGCCGAGCCGGGATTCTTTCCAGCAACACGCCGGTGGCCAATGCAACGACGGCAAACGTGGCGGAGTCCACCGCGAACACCGCCGCGATCAGCCCGTCGCTGAACCCTAGCTCGCTCCAGTACGCGGGCCGGTGCACCACGAACGCGCCGGTGGCGAAGCTGGTCAGCATATACGCCACCAGAATCTTCCACAGCGTGGGGGTGCGAAGGGCCTGCTTCGCGGTCCAAACCTCTTCCGCAGGCGTCGCTAGAGCCTCTCCCTCATTTCTGGGGGCATCGCCGTCCGGGAGTAGACCGATGTCCTCGGGTGTCCTCCTCAATAACAGCAAGGGTAGGGGGACTGCGAGCGCGATCATGATGATGCCCGAGGCCAGGAACGTTCCACGCCAACCGAGACTGCCGATCATCAGAGCGTGGACGACGGCGAAGATCGAGCCTCCTGCCGCGCCCCCGAACGCCACCATTGCAACGGCTCTGCCCCTTCGGCGGATGAACCATTTCGCAACCGGTACGTTGATAAGCACGTTGTTTGGAGCGGTAACGCCCGCTGCGCCGATCACGCCGAATAGCACCAGTAGCACCCAAACCTGGTCAACTCTACTGGCAATAATCAACGCGCCACCGCCGATGGCGGCGGCGATGGGCACCAGCAGTCGCGGCCCGAACCGGTCGACCAAGGGGCCTAGAAGGAAGGAGGTCCCCCCGTTGCCGACCAGCCTGGCCGTCTGCAACCACGTGATGGCGGCCCGAGAAGTTCCAAGATCGTTGGACATCGGCAAGACGAAAAGGCCGAAAGTGAATGTGGCTGAGGCCTGCGATGCCAGGCTCACCAGCCACATGACACCGACGATGACCCAGCCGTAGTAAATTCGCTGCGTCGGCACGGTACTCCAATAAGGCACTCGGGAAGCTACGGCAGAGGGATTCTACCTTTCAGCTACATGTTGACAGGCCAGCGCGCCTGGCGGAGCATCCGGTGCAGCCGAATGCGGCTGAATTATGTTTTTGCGTAAGAAGGGCTGGCATGGACGAGATTATCACCATGGAAGATATGGCTGCGGTCTACGATGTCGTCGACGAACTCGGTATTGACCGCGAGTCCATCAACGTTGAATTAGGTAAGGAAGACCCCGGTGCGTGGGGCAAGGGCGATGGAGGGATGATGAAGCACGAGATCATCCAGATCACCTTGCCGCTCACTACTCCATTGGAGGACTGGCTGCCGGTGCTCAAAGCTGGACTCCAGGATCTGGTGGTAGGAGACGCGTCATGACCAAGAGCACGACGAGACTTAGGGAGTTGCTGGCGCGGCCTGAAACGCTGCTGGCGCCGTTCACCTACGACGGCTTCACCGCGCGCATCGCGGAGGAGGCTGGATTCGACGCCGTCTATATGTCGGGCTTCGCCACGTCCATGTCCAAGGGCATGCCTGACGTTGGACTGCTCACCCAGACGGAGATGATCCAGAACGCGTCCACCATAGTCGACGCTGTTTCCGTTCCTGTGCTCGCGGACGCGGACACCGGCTATGGCAATGCGATCAACGTTGGCCGCACCATCCGGCAATACGAACGGGCAGGTGTGGCAGGCGTTCACATCGAAGACCAGGTGGCTCCTAAGAAGTGCGGCTTCTTCGATGGCAAAATGGTGATCGAGATGGACGAGGCGGCGCGTAAGATCCAGGCTGCCGTAGAGGCGCGGTCCGACGACGACTTCGTGGTTATCGCGCGCTGCGATTCGTTGGTGATCAATGGCTGGGACGATGCCGAGCGCCGCTGTCGCGCTTACGTGGACGCTGGTGCGGACCTCGTGTTTGTGGACGGCATTCGCACTGCGGACGATCTCGCGGAGTTCGCCTCGCGGCTCAACGATCTCCCGCGCATGTACAACGGAGAACTTCCTCCTACGGACGTTGCGGCGGCCGGTTTCAAGCTACAGATCCATCGCGGTCCGGTCTTCTCCCTCTATCCCATCATCAAGGAGATGATGGTTGAGCTGAAGGAGACGGGTTCGATCTCAGCCATGGCTCGTTGGGGCACCGGTGGCGCGCTCCGTATGGATATCGCCAATGCTCTGGGCCTAGAACGCATCACCGAGCTTGAACAGCGCTATGCGACTGCTGGTTAGCTGACAGCTGCCCCCTAGCGAGAACGCCGCCCCCATCGCTACCCTGTGCCGTCGGGCCACGGGCCCGCGGGCGCCGGTATTCTCATCGAGCCTGGGGCCATCGACGCTCAGTTCGCCACAAACGAGATCAGAGAGGAATCAGAATGAGCAGCATCACTCTCAAAGACGCACAGACTGCCATCGATGGCGCACTGGCCAAAGCCAAGGAGCTTGGTTACAACGTCGCCGTTGCCGTGGTCGACGTTGAAACCAGCGTTGTAGTATCCGTTCGAATGGATGGCACCAACCCGTTCACGCCTGATGTCGTTCGCGGCAAGGCCGTCGCAACCGTCATCTCTCGCGGAACGCCCAGCGGTGTCGCAGCAGAGCGTTTTCCTTTGGGCCTCAAGGAGCACGGGACCGCGCTTTACGGCGGGCGCGTCACCTGGGTGCAGGGCGCAGTGCCCCTCCGACGCGGAGACGAATTGCTCGGCGCCATCGGCGTCGGCGGTGGGCCGCCGGACCAGGATGAGATTATGGCTCAGGCCGGGGCCGATGCGCTGGTCTAGAACCGCGTCGCACGATACCATTCCGCGGGCGCTAGCCAAGGCGGCGCCTTGAGTAACTCAGAGTTACACGGAGGGGAGAGCACGTAATGATCATCGATTCCCACGGCCACTACACGACTGCTCCGGCAGGGATGCAGATATTCCGGGCTACGCAGATCGCGTTTCTGGGCAACCCCGTCAAACACCCCGTTAGCGTGAGCGATGACGAGATCCGGGCATCGCTCGACAACGGCCAGCTCAAGCTTCAGGACGAGCGCGGGACTGACCTGGCGCTCTTCTCGCCCCGGGCGTCGCACATGGGCCACCACTTCGGTGACGAGCTGATCAGCCGCTATTGGACTGAGGTCTCCAATGATCTCATCGCCCGCGTCGCAGACATCTACCCCGATCGCTTCATCGGAGTAGCCGCACTCCCTCAGTCGCCCAAGCTGGCCTCGATCCAAGGCTCCGTCGACGAGCTTGAACGCTGTGTCACGGAACTTGGTTTCGTAGGCTGTAACCTCAACCCCGACCCGTCAGGCGGTTACTGGCAGGACCCCCCGCTGGGGGATGAGTTTTGGTACCCCCTGTACGAGAAGATGGTTGAACTGGATGTGCCCGCCATGATCCACGGCTCCTCCACCTGCAATCCGGCGCTGCACACCACCGGTTCCCACTATCTCAACGTGGACAGCACCGGCATGTACCAGCTCATGGATTCGACCGTTCTCCAGGACTTCCCGGGAATTCGATTCATCATTCCGCACGGTGGCGGGACGCTCCCGTACCAGTTCGCCCGCTTCCAGGGCTTGAGCATCATGGCCAAGCGCGAGCCGCTGGAGGAGTGGGTCAAGAAGGTCTACTTTGACACCGCCATCTACAGCCAGGACGCCGTCGAGTTCCTGCTCAAGAAGGCTGGTGTGGACAACGTCCTCTTTGCCTCTGAGATGATCGGCGGCGTGCAGGCCATCGACCCTGCCACGGGCCGCTGGTTCGACGACACCAAGCCCTATATAGACAACATCGAGTGGCTCACGGACGAGGATAAGAAGAAGCTGTTCGAGACCAACGTTCAGAAGGTCTACCCTCGCATGAAGCCATTGCTGGATAAGATCGGCAGGGCTTAGCTCCCGGCGCGGGTGATGCGCTCGATCAGACGACGCACGTACCAGGCGTCCGGGGCCCGAACTAGTGGGTCAACATAGCGCTCGAGGTCTTCAAGCGCTTGGGCTTGGTGACCTTGCCTGAAACGCAGCATGCCTCGGTCACGGTGATGTCCCGCCTCGCCAGGCTGGATCGAAATGAGTAGTGTCATCACCCGCTCAGCCAGCGCCAACTCTTCTCGCTGCGTCCAAATCGCCGCCAGGTTCCGCAGCATCCGCGCCAGCAGAGACCGCGGGGAGACCGCAGCCAGGAACGCCGGGTCCCACCGCATGCCCTCGTTGATGCGCTCGTACTGCTGCCGACACTCCGGCTCGTTGAGAATCACGCCACGGTTGAACGGATCGACGTACAACCCATTCTCTTCGACGTGGCGCACGAGGAAATGGCCGGGCATCCCAACCCCGGCCAGCGGGACTCCCAGCCGCGCGCCAACCTCGATGTACAGCAGCGACAGAGTGATGGGAATTCCCAGGCGTCGCTCAACAACTTGGTTCATCAGGCTGTTGCGCGGGTCGTAGTAGTCGTCCATATTGCCGGCGAACCCGAGCTCATCGAACAGGTGGTCGTTGAGCGCGTTGATCTGACCGAGTGGCGTTTCGGCAGATTCAATGCGATGGCTGGCTCCGGCGGCCAGATCATCGAGCCTGGCGAGCCCGGCCTGCACATCGACCTCTGCGCTCAACGCGGCAGCAGCAGTGAGTGCGCACTCGGCAATGTCGAGTCCTTCACCGGTGCCGGATACGAGTTGGTCGAATCGTTCTATGGCCGTGGAAGTCTCCATCGGGTCGTAGTATAAACATGGGGCATCTACGTAGCAGAGGAGGTCTAAGTGACCCAGGACGCGCCGATTTGGGAGCAAGTGGCAGACGCACTCTACTTCGTCGAGAACCTCGCCGCCGTCGCTCAGATCGCGGATCGGTTCGAGGCGGCCTACGGGCCGGTAATCGCGACCGCGCCCACTGAAGCGGCGCGGCGGAAGGCAATCGACGCGCTATGGCACTACCTCGCCGCGGGGGCGACGCCCCGGAAGCAGTGGTCACTCAGTGAGGGTGAGGCGCAACGCGCTCTCGAAGCGCTCGTGGAGCTGGCGCAGCAAGGCGTTTGACTTCGCGGATTCCCCGTCTCAAGATTGGCCTCCCGTACGCTGCCCGTAACCTGGAGGTTCCATGATGATCGAAGCACACACCAACTGCATCGATGGGCACGCCCATCTGGCTCCGCGCAGTTTTCTGGACGCTGTGGCAGGCGCGTCCAAAGCGTTTGGCGTTACGGTCGAACGTACCGACGCTGGTCATGCTGTGGGTTTGCCCCATATGCCAAAGCTACGCCCGGCGGGGGGTAGGCTCGTGGAGTTGGATAGCCGCGAGGAGTGGATGGCATCCGAGGGCGTGACCCATCAGGTCACGGGGCCATGGTTGGATATAGTCGGCTACACGCTCCATCCGAAGAAGGAGGTCGAGTGGGTACATCTGTTGAATGAACACATCGCCGCTGACGTTTCGGGTGCGGGCGATTCGTTCAGGGCGTTGGCAACCGTGCCGCTACGATCGGGCGATGCTGCCGCACGCGAGCTCGAGTGGGCCGTGAACGAGGCTGGCATGGTCGGTGCGATGGTGCCCAGTGATCCGGTGGACGTAGACGTGGCTGATCCTTCCTTAGAGTCGTTTTGGGCGACGGCCGCGAAGCTGGGTGTGCCGGTGCTGTTACACGGCGCCAGCCACAGCAAGTGGGAGGCTTTCGGGCCGTCGTACCTGGCGTACAGCATGGGCCGCACGCTGGACACGACCATTCTGGCAGCGAAGTTGATCCTTGGCGGAGTGATGGACCGCCACCCAAGCCTAAAGCTAGCCCTTTGCCACGGCGGCGGTGCGCTGCCGTATCTGATCGGGCGCGTCGAGGATGGCTATAAACGCGGAATTGAACGCCGCGACGGCCATGAGCTAGAGCTAGGCGGCCCGACGGAGTACCTGCCGAAGATGTACTACGACACCGTGACAATGAACGAGCGCTCGCTGCGGATGCTGATCGATTTCGTTGATTCGAGTCACATCATGTTGGGTTCCGACTACGTCTGGGGCCCGATGGCCCAGGAGTTCTCGGGCCCGGCTGAGAGGACCGCAAACGACAAGGAGCTTCGGAATATGCGGCACGTGACTGCCGAGCACCTGTTCGGAATCTCGTAGGCCTGCGGAAGCTACATCGAGAGTCCAGCAAGGCTGTTCAAGCTTGGCTAGCCCTCTTTAATCTCGGGGAATACGCCGGCGCTAGGCGCGTGCTCGCGCTTCCACACCATGACGGGCCGCTCGAAGATGACCACAATGGTGCCGTCCTGTTTCACGCCACGGGTGCGGACGGTGACGATACCGCGTGTCGGGTCGGACTTGGACTCACGGATAGAGAGCACTTCAGTCTCGGCATAGAGAGTGTCGCCAGCGAAGACGGGGTTGGGCAGCACAATCTTGTCCCACCCCAGGGCGAATCCGTTCTGACTAACGTCCTTGACCGCGAGGCCGGTGATGATAGCGATGGTGAATACGCTGTTCATCAGCGGCTTGCCCCACTGCGTGTGCTTAGCGTATTCGCTGTTGAAGTGAATCTGGTTGTCATTGTTGGTCAAGAGGGTGAAATTGATGTTGTCGAACTCAGTCACCGTGCGGCCGATCGCGGAGCGGTAGATGTCCCCGACCTCGAAGTCTTCAAGGAAGCGGCCTTCCCAACCTGTCTTGATTGCCATAAACGCCTTGTTGCCTTTCGTTTGTCGATGCACTGAGTCTAATAGGGTTAGAGAGCGTTTGGGACGTGTGGTCAGCGCTCGAAAGTTGGGTTGTTCTCGCTGAAGGCCGCGGGGGAAGGGCCTGCTGTTGCTTCAGGGACGGCTTCGATCCAGAGCGTCTGCTCCCGGCATGTGAACTGATTGGGCGGCGTACTCCGGGATTTCCGGGGGGGGGGGGGGGGGGGG